>Ga0196963_10000092_pt1 | contig 109346 bp, 102 predicted proteins | sample S1_5metaG_FD_148600 | JGI IMG/M metagenome (GOLD analysis project Ga0196963, IMG submission 148600) | Soil microbial communities from Anza Borrego desert, Southern California, United States - S1_5 | ecosystem: Environmental > Terrestrial > Soil > Desert | place: USA: California | collected... | reverse complement strand
TCCTCGCCGTCGTCGTCGCCTGCCTCGGCCTGTTCGGCCTTGCCGCCTTCACCGCCGAGCGGCGGACCAAGGAGATCGGCATCAGGAAGGTTCTGGGTGCGCGCAGCCGCGACATCGTCCGCCTGCTCGCCTGGCAATTCTCGAAGCCGGTGATCGTGGCCAACCTCATCGCCTGGCCGGTCGCCTGGTGGGTGATGCGCGACTGGCTGAACGGCTTCGACGCCCGCATTGACCTCGGCCCGGGCCCGTTCCTGATCGCCGGCCTGCTGGCGCTGGCCATCGCCGTCGCCACCATCGCCGGCCACGCCTTCAAGGTCGCCCGCGCCAACCCGATCCACGCGCTGCGCTACGAATGAGGGATTGACGAAACCGCGCTTCCCTGCCCCGGTTGGCGCGGACAGGGGGAGGAGGGGCGCTTGCGGATAATGGTGATCGGTGCCAGCGGCCTGATCGGCTCTGTGGTCGCCGCCCGCCTCCGGCGCGACGGCCACGCGATCGTCGCCGTCGGACGCTCCGGCGATGCCGCGGTGCGGCTCGACCTGCGCGCGGCGACGACGCCGGAGGCCTGGCTCCCCCATCTTGCCGGGATCGACACGGTGGTGAATTGCGCCGGCGTCCTCCAGGACAGCCCGCGCGATTCCACCGCCGCCCTTCATCGCGACATGCCGGCGGCCCTGTGGCAGGCGTGCGGGGCTGCCGGCGTGCGGCGGGTCGTCCATGTCTCCGCCCTCGGCGTTGATCGCGGCGGCGTCACGCGCTTCTCGCTGACCAAGCGGGAGGGCGACGACGCGCTGGCGGCGAGCCCGCTTGAATGGGTGATTTTGCGCCCGTCGGTGGTGGTGGGGCGCGCGGCCTATGGCGGCAGCGCGCTGTTCCGAGGGCTGGCGTCGCTGCCCGTCCTGCCGGTCCCCGCCGGGACGGGCCGGGTCGACGTCGTTCAGCTCGACGATGTCGCCGAGACGGTCGCGCGGCTGGTCGAGCCCGGCGCGGTCGCCCGGATCGCGCTCGAGCTCGCCGGGCCCGACCGGCTGAGCTTCCCCGAGATCGTCGCCGCCTATCGCCGCTGGCTCGGCTGGAAGCCGGCGCTCGTCCTTAACGTTCCCGACTGGCTGATCGGCCTCGCCTTCCGGACCGGCGACCTTCTCGCCTGGCTCGGCTGGCGTCCGCCGATTCGAACGACGGCCCGTCGCGAGCTGCGCCGCGGCGCCGTCGGCGACGGTGACGCCTGGCGAAAGGCGACCGGGATCGAGCCGCAGTCGCTCGACGCGGCGCTCGCCGCCCACCCGGCGTCGGTGCAGGAGCGCTGGTTCTCGCGCCTCTATCCGCTGAAGCCGCTGGCGCTGGGCGTCTTCGCCCTGTTCTGGCTGCTGACCGGCCTGATCGCGCTCGGACCCGGTTATTCGCGCGCCTCCCATTTGGTGGCGAACGGCGCCGGCGACGTCGGCGACGCGGCCGTCATCGCCGCCGCGCTCGCCGATATCGCCGTCGCCTGCGGCATTGTCTGGCGCCCGACCGCGCGGCTCGCCTTGCGGGCCGCCCTCGGGCTTTCGCTCGCCTACCTCGCCGCCGGCACGATCCTGCGGCCGGAGCTGTGGTCCGATCCGCTCGGGCCGCTGACGAAGATCTTTCCGATCCTCGCGCTCAACCTGCTGTGCCTCGCGATACTGGACGAGCGATGACCCTCTATTTCCTGCTGAAATGGCTGCACCTCATCGGTGCCGCGGTGCTGCTCGGCACCGGCGCCGGAATCGCTTTCTTCATGCTCTCGGCCCATCGCACCGGCGACGCGCGGGTGATCGCCGCCGTCGCCCGAATCGTCGTCCTCGCCGATTATGTCTTCACCGCCACCGCTGTGGTCGCGCAGCCGGTGACCGGCGTGCTGCTCGCCCGAATCACGGGCCATGCGCTGGGCGAGGGCTGGATCCTGTTGTCGCTCGCCCTCTACCTGCTGACCGGCGCCTTCTGGCTGCCCGTGGTGTGGATGCAGAGCCGGATGCGCGCTCTGGCCCAGGCGGCGGCGGCGGCGGGGACGGCGCTCCCCCCCGAATATCATCGCCTGTTCCGCCGGTGGTTCGCATTCGGCTTTCCGGCCTTTACAGCGGTGCTGGCCATTTTCTGGCTGATGATCGCGCGACCGGAGATTGCGATTTGAGCGAGGACAGACTGAAGCTGACCAGCCGGCTGGTGATCGGGGGCATTGCCGGCTTCGTTGGCACGATGGCGATGACCGCGGCGATGCGCCGTCTCCACCGCCGCCTGCCGCGGGCCGAACGCTATCCGCTCACGCCCCGCGAGATCGTCGACTCGGGCTCGGAGCAGGTCGGCCTGCCGCTGGTGGGAGAGGCCGCCAAGGACGTCACCGCGGCCGCCCATTTCGCCTACGGGGCGGCGATGGGCGCGATGATCGCGGCGCTGAACCCGGATCCGAAGAAGCGCACCGGCGCCGCCGCCGGAGCGGCGATCTGGCTGGCCAGCTACATGGGCTGGCTTCCGGCGGTGGGGACGCTGGAGCCGGCGACCCGGCATCCGGCGCGCCGCAACCTGCTGATGATCGGAGTCCACCTGATCTGGGGCGCCGCCACGGCGGCCGCGATGCGCGAGCTGAGGGGCGCGCGGGAGACGATCTTCGCAAGCGGGCCGGACAAGGACGCGCCGCGCTAGGTCGTCTCCGAGCCTGTCTCGGGGAGAGGGCGCCGATCAGTCGACGTGGGGGCTTACCGCCGGGGGGTCGCTGGCCGGGAAGCTTTCGTCCGAGGCTTCGTCGACCTTTTCCCATTCGGACGGCGGGTCGCGCATCGCGTCGGGCCCGGCGGAGCGGGCCGCGCCGGATTCGCCGACCGCTCCGTGGCCGCCGGTGCCGCTGATCGCGGGCCTCGCGCCGGGGCCTCCGCCGGCGCCGCGGCGACGCCACAGGGCGGTGGCGAGATAGCCGAGTCCGGCGGTCGCGGCGGCCGCGATGCCGGTCAGGATCGCGCCCTTTGCTTTCATGGCTAACCCTCCGAAGTCATCGTCGCCGTCTGCGCCGGCGGCAGCCCTTCCGTGGCGGCCAACTGCATCAGCTCGGCCTTGCGCTCCTCCATCTGCCGGCCGAGCGCCTCGAGGTCGACGTCGCTGGCGCGGGCCTGCTGGAAGATGTTGTTGCGGATCTTCTCTTCCTCCTCGACATGGTGCTCGATCTGCTCCTGAAGCACCTTCACCTTGGCGTCGTAAAATTCCTCGTCGGGCCCGCCGGCCTCGATCTCGTTGATCAGCACCTTGGCGCCGTCGTGCTCGACATAGGCCTCGTCGAGATCGGCGTCGTCGATCTTGCCGCGCAGCGCCGGGTAGAAAATCTCCTCCTCGATCATCGAGTGGATCTTCAATTCGGTGCAGATCTGGTTGGCAATCTTCTCCTTGCGACCGTCGCCGCCGGCTTTCTCAAATTGCTCGAACAGGCCTTCGACCTTGCGGTGATCCTCGGCCAGGAGGTGGGTGGCGTCCATCTTGCGTTCGGCGACCATCGTAGCTTCTCCTCATTTGGGCGCTGGAACATTCGGCGCTAGGGACCGGTTCCTTCGGGCACGCGCCGCAGGAGCAAGTTTTGAACGACACCGAGACCCTGTCCCCGCTGCTTCCGAACGAGACCGAGGAAGCAACCCGGCGCCTGCTGGTGAAGGCGTCCGAGCGTGGTCTGCGCCTCGCCACCGCGGAGAGCTGCACCGGCGGCATGCTCGCCTCGCTGCTGACCGACGTGCAGGGCGTCGCCCACGCCTTCGAGCGCGGCTTCGTGACCTATACCAACGAGGCGAAGTGCGAGATGCTCGGCATTCCGATGGAGCTGATCGAGGCCAAGGGCGCGGTGTCGCGCGAGGTCGCGATCGCGATGGCCGAGGGCGCGCTGGCGCGGTCGCGCGCGAACATCGCCGTGTCGATCACCGGCTTCGCGGACAAGGGCGACGAGCCCGGGCTGGTCCATTTCGCCTGTGCCCGCGCCGGCCGGGCTACGGCTCATCGCGAGGAACATTTCGGTCGCGGCGGAAGAGGTGCTACTCGGGTCAAGAGCATGAAGGTCGCCATCGAGATGATGACGGAGATGCTGTGATGGCCAACAGGCCGCCGTTCGAAGCGATCCACCGCCACGGCTTCGTCCGGGTCGCCGCGGCGAGCCCGACCGGCTCGTCGGGCGACGTCGCTTTCAACGTCGACCAGGCCGTCGCGCTCGCCCGCGACGCGGAGGCGAAAGGCTGCGACCTCCTCGTCTACCCCGAGCTCAACATCTCCTCCTACGCGGTCGACGATCTCTTCCTTCAGGAAGCCTTTCTCGACGCCGTGGAGGAGGGGATCGCGCGCTTCCGCGATTCGACCGCGCGGCTCGGCCCGGTGCTGGTGATCGGAGCGCCGCTGCGGCGCAACGGTCGGCTTTACAATTGCGCTCTCGTCGTCTCGCGCGGCCGCATCCTCGGCGTCGTGCCGAAGAGCTTCCTGCCCAATTACCGCGAATATTACGAAAAACGCTGGTTCGTCTCGGGCATCGGGCTCAACGGCATCGACATCGCGGTCGCCGGCGAGATCGTGCCGTTCGGAACCGACCTCGTCTTCGCCGCCGAGGATCTCGACGACTTCATCTTCCATGTCGAGATTTGCGAGGATTATTGGGCGCCGCAGCCGCCCTCGACGCTCGGCGCACTGGCGGGCGCCCTGATCCTGTGCAACCTCAGCGCCTCCAACATCACCGTCGGCAAGGCGGACGAGCGCAAATTGCTGTGCGCCTCGCAGTCGAGCCGCTGCTGCGCGGCTTACGTCTATGCCGCCTCGGGGCCTGGCGAGAGCACCACCGACCTCGCCTGGGACGGCCAGGGCTCGATCTACGAGATGGGCGAACTGCTCTGCGATTCGACCCGCTTCGACCTCGAGCCGGAGCTGTGCGTCGCCGATGTCGACGCCCAGCGGCTGAGGCTCGAGCGGATGCGCATGCCGACCTTCAACGACAATGCGGTCGCCGCCGGACACCCGGAGAAGAGCGCCCGCCGGATCCATTTCGGCCACAAGCCTAGCCTCGCCGACATCGGCTTCCGGCGCCGCCTGCGCCGCTTCCCCTATGTGCCCAACCGGCCCGAGCAGCTCGATTCGGACTGCTTCGAGGCGTTCAACATCCAGGTCCAGGGCCTCGCCCGCCGCTTCCAGGCGACGAGCGGCAGCCATCTCGTCATCGGCGTGTCGGGCGGCCTCGATTCGACCCACGCTTTGATCGTCGCCGCCAAGATGTGCGATTTCCTGAAACTGCCGCGCACCACCATCCTCGGCTTCACGATGCCCGGCTTCGCCACCGGCGACACCACCAAGGGCAATGCCTGGGCGCTGATGAACGCGCTCGGCGTGGTCGGCGAGGAGATCGACATCCGCCCGGCCGCGATGCAGATGCTCAAGGACATGGGCCACCCCTTCGCCGAGGGGAAGCCGGTCTACGACATCGCGTTCGAGAACGTCCAGGCGGGGCTGCGCACGGACTATCTGTTCCGTCTCGCCAACCAGCGCGGCGGCTTCGTCGTCGGCACCGGCAACCTGTCCGAGGTCGCGCTCGGCTGGTCGACCTACGGGGTCGGCGACCAGATGAGCCATTACGGCGCCAATGCCGGAGTTCCCAAGACCCTGATCCAGTATCTCATCCGCTGGGCGGTCAAGACCGGCCAGTTCGACGCCGAGACCAATCGCATCCTCGCGGCGATCCTCGCTACCAAGATATCGCCCGAACTGATCCCGGCCGACGATAAGGGGGAGATGCAGAGCACCGAGAGTGCGATCGGCCCCTACGAGCTGCACGATTTCTTCCTCTACCATATCCTCCGCTCCGGCCAGCCGCCGTCCAAGGTCGCCTTCCTCGCCTGGCAGGCCTGGCGCGACACCGAAAAGGGGCAGTGGCCGCTCGGCTATCCGGACGCGCTGAAGCGCGCCTACGACCTGCCGACCATCCGCAAATGGCTCGAGGTCTTCCTCTACCGCTTCTTCCAGATCAGCCAGTTCAAGCGCACCGCGATCCCCAATTCGCCGAAGGTCTCGGCGGGCGGAGCGCTGAGCCCACGCGGCGACTGGCGGGCCCCGTCGGACGGTACGGCGAAGCCGTGGCTGGACGAGCTGGACACCGCATTCGATAATTGAAATTCGGCCGCAAGCTGCTGGTTTCGCCCAATTTATCATATTAACGCAGATCAGCGTGATTCATGTTGCACTGCGGGAACTCGTTTCGCCTGCCGCTCGTTGGCCTGAATGTCAGATAAACGAGAGGGCTTTCAGTTGATCAAGCTTACCACCGCATCTTCCGAAGGGCAGACCCAGTTCGCGGCCACTCGCTTAGACTTTACGCTGATCTGCTTTTCGCATTTGCGGTGGAACTTCGTCTTTCAGCGGCCCCAGCATCTGATGAGCCGTTTCGCCGAATCGGGTCGCGTGATCTTCTGGGAGGAACCCGAGGCGGCGCTGCCCGAGATGGAGCCGGCGCTCGGCGTCAGGACCTGCGCCGAGACGGGAGTGGTCGTCGTCACGCCCTCGCTGCCCGAGACGCTGGCGGACGACGCCCGCGAGGCGGTGCTGAAGGAGCTGCTCGACGCCTTCCTGGCCGGCGAGCGAGGGCCTTTCGTGCGCTGGTATTACACGCCGATGATGCTGCCTTTTTCGCGTCACGTCGCGTCCGCCTGCACCGTCTACGATTGCATGGACGAGCTCGCCAATTTCCGGTTCGCGCCGCCGGAGCTGCTCGCGCTCGAGCGCGAGTTGCTCGCGACCGCCGACGTTGTCTTCACCGGTGGGTACAGCCTCTACGAGGCCAAGAAAGGCTTCCACCCCAACATCCATCCCTTCCCGTCGAGCGTCGACCGCGCCCATTTCGGTCGGGCGCGGGCGATGGACGCGGCGCCTGACGACCAGGCCAGGCTGCCGCGCCCGCGGCTCGGCTTCTACGGCGTCATCGACGAGCGGATGGACCTCGATCTGCTCGCCTCGGTTGCCGACGCCCACCCGGAATGGTCGCTGGTCATGGTCGGCCCGGTGGTCAAGATCGACCCCGCCGATCTGCCGCAGCGCCCCAACATCCATTATCTCGGCGGCAAGAAATATGAGGCGCTGCCAGCCTATCTCGGCGGCTGGGACGTCGCGGTCATGCCCTTCGCGATCAACGAGTCGACCAGGTTCATCTCGCCGACCAAGACCCCGGAATATCTGGCCGGCGGCCGGCCGGTCGTGTCGACTCCGATCACCGACGTCATTCGTCATTACGGCGACCTCGGCGCCGTCTTCATCGCCGACGGGACCGAGGCGTTCATCGCGGCTTGCGAGCGGGCGCTCGCCCTCGCCCAATCCGGCGGCGACTGGCTCGAGGAAGTCGACCTCAAGCTCGCCAATTTGAGCTGGGACATCACCCATGCCCGCATGGCCGGACTCGTCCACGAGGCGATCGCGGTGCCGAGCAAGGGCCCCAACATCGTCAAGGCGGCGGCCAAGAAGGCTTACGACTATCTTGTCGTCGGCGCCGGCTTCGCCGGCTCGGTGATCGCCGAGCGGCTGGCCAGTCAGCACGATGCGCATGTGCTCGTCATCGACCGGCGCCCGCACGTCGCCGGCAACGCCTACGACCATCTCGACGAGGCGGGCGTACTGATCCACCAGTACGGGCCGCACATCTTCCACACCAATTCCGACGATATCGTCGACTATCTGTCGCAGTTCACCGAGTGGCGGCCCTACGAGCACAAGGTCCTCGCCGAGGTGCGCGGCAAGCTGGTGCCGATCCCCATCAACCGCACCACGTTGAACCTCCTGTTCGGACTCCAGCTCCAGACCGACGAGGAGGCCGCGGCCTATCTCGCCTCGCGGGCCGAGCCGGTGGCGGAGATCAGGACCTCGGAGGACGTCGTCATCTCCGCGGTCGGGCGCGAGCTCTACGAGCTGTTCTTCCAAGGCTATACGCGCAAGCAGTGGGGCATCGACCCCTCCGGGCTCGACAAGGCGGTGACGGCGCGGATCCCGACACGGACCAACACCGACGACCGCTATTTCGGCGACAGGCACCAGATCATGCCACGAGACGGCTATACGGCGATGTTCAACCGGATGCTCGACCATCCGAACATCGACGTCCTGCTCTCGACCGACTATCGCGACGTCGTCGACGAGATCGACGCGGGCCACGTTGTCTTCACCGGTCCGATCGACGAATATTTCGGCTTCCGGTTCGGGCGGCTGCCCTACCGCAGCCTCCGCTTCGAGCATAAGGCGGTCGACAGGGCGCAGTTCCAGCCGGTGGCGGTGGTCAACTATCCGGACCCGCAAGTGCCTTATACGAGGATCACCGAGTACAAGCACCTCACCGGCCAGAGCCACCCGAAGACGAGCATCACCTACGAATATCCATCGGCGGAAGGCGATCCCTATTATCCGATCCCGCGGCCGGAGAACCAGGCCTTGTTCAAGAAGTACGAGGCGCTGGCCGACTCGACTCCGGGCGTGACCTTCGTCGGCCGGCTCGCCACCTACCGCTACTACAACATGGACCAGGTCGTCGGGCAGGCGCTGGCCACATTCCGCCGGATCGACGCCGAGCGGAAGGCGAAGCAGGGCGCGCGCAGCGGATCGGTCTGGACCGAGGCGGCGGAGTAGCGGCAATCGCCCCCGAGATTTCTCGGGGGCCGGCCTTCGCCTGGTTTTCCCCCCGCACATGCAGGGGAGGAATTCATTCGGCCGCGACCGCCGTTTGGTGCTCGATGGCGACCTGGGCGGAGAACTCGTCGAGCGCGCTGTCGAAGCTCCTCAGCAATACGCCGCGCGCGCTGGTCAGCGCCGTGCCGCTCTGCTCCGCGGCATCGTCGCGGACGACCAGATCCGCGTCCAGCCCCGTCCCTTCCGCCACGCGCCGCGCGAAATCGTACCAGCTGACCTCCCCGTCATTGGCGAGGTGCCACAGGCCCGTCTCGCCGTCGATCAGCAGGTCGAGCGCGACGTGGCACAGGTCCGGCACCCAGGTCGGCGAGACCCGGGTTCGCGAGCAGGCGCGGACCCGTTCCCCGCGGGCGAGCGCGGCGACCACCCGCCAGGCGAAATTATAGCGGTCCCACAGTCCGAAGAAGGCGCTGGTCCGGACCACCAGCGGCCGGCCGCCGGCGGAGAGCACGCGCCGCTCGGCCTCGGCCTTGCTGATTCCGTAGACGCAGGCCGGGCACGGCTCGTCACGCTCTTCGTACCGGCGGCCAAGGCGACCGTCGAAAACAAGGTCCGAGGAGAAGGTGACGAGCGGGATGCCCGCCGCCGCGCAGGCCCTGGCCAGCGCTTCGGCGCCGTCCGCGTTCGCCGCCATGCACGCCTCGCGCTCGCGCTCGGCGTCGGCGACGCGCACGAAGCCGGCGGCGTTGATCACCGCCCAAGGCCGGTGGCGCTCGATCGCGGCGGCGATCGAGGCCGGGTCGCCGAGGTCGAGCTGCCGGCGGGCGGTCAGGCAGAAAGGCAGGGCCCGTTCCTCGCAGATCCGGGCGAAGGCGTTGCCGAGCGTTCCGGTGGCGCCGGTGATCAGGATCTTGCGTCCGCCCCAGTCCATCGGCTTGCAGCTCCCGCTCCACGGATAGAGGCGCGGCGGACGCCGCCACCAGCCGGGCGAATCGAGCGCCGGATGGTCGAATTCCTCGCCGGCCGCATAGGCTTTCGCCGCTTGAGCGACTACAGTTGGCCGAGGCGCGCCGCCACGGACGTCGAAGGCGCCGGTGTCGTAATGGCCATGGCGCTCGGCCAGGAGCGAGCGCCAGTCGACATTGCCGAAGATCGACCAGAGCGTGACGGCGCGCAGGTCCATGCCCTCGGCGCGCAGCCTTTTCGCCGTCTCCCAGACTTCGGCGAACCAGCGCAATTGCTCGTCGCGATGGCAGCCGTGATGGACCTCGGTCACGGCGAGCGGGAGGCGGTAACGCCGCCACGCCTCCCTCAGTCGCGGCGCGAGGCCGGTGTCGGACGCCAGCCTCTTCACCCGCACCGCCTCGGCGTCGACAAAGGTGTCGCGCCCATTCCCGCCCGGCGCGAGCCAGGGATAGAGATAGGTTCGGTGGTCGAGGAATCGCTCGCTGGTGAGATAGTGGTTGACGCCGACGATGTCGGGCCTCGCTTCGCCGTCCTCGAACGGCTCGAGCTCGCCGGCGGCGATGCCGGCACTGCGCAGGAAGCCGTGGAGGGCGTGCTTCGGCTCGACGCGCCCGGCGAGCAGGTCGAGGCTGAGCCAGCGCCGCTCATTGTCGTGGGCCGCCTGGCGGCGCAAAGGCGCGGTCGAGAAGGTCTTGCCGAGGTCCTCGGTCTGGACGAGGCGCGCGCCCGGGACCACTTCGCGTATCGCCCGCATCGCCGCGCGGATGCCCTTGCACTGGTTGACGAGCGCGCGGAGGAAGGCGGGATAGTCGCGCCGGTGCGGATACCAATGGCCGTAGAGGCCCGAGAAGCGGGCGGTGGTGAGCGGCTCGTTGACCGGGGTCCACAGGTCGATCCACGGATAGCGCTCGGCGACCCGGGCGGCGTAATCGGCTAGCTTGGCCGGGAAGTCGGGATCGAGCAGATCGGTATAGGACGGGCCCGACCCGTGGTGGACGAGGCCGCCGACCGCCTTGAGGCCGCGTTCGCGCAGAAGCGCGAGCCGGTCGTCCGTCCAGCCGAAGTCGAGCCGGTCCGGCCGCTCGGGCGCGACCGCCTCCCACAGGATCGGGAAGCGTATCGTCGTCAGGCCGAGGTCGGCCATGCGTTCGATATCGTCCCGCCGGCCCTTGTGGCCGGTCTCCTCGGCCTGGTCTCGAAAGGCGTCTTTGAGGCGGACGATGGTGCATTCGGCGCCTCCCCAGAGTTCCGGTGGAGGCGGGTCGCGTCGGTCGGCCGTCATTCCTGTCCGTTTCGATCGTGGCGGTCGGGTAACGAACCCCGGTTTCGAAGCCCGGGTTCCGCGGAAAGCGGCTTCTCCTAAAGCAGGTTAGTGGAATTCCGGCGTTGCTAGGAAATCGGTAACCGGTGCCGTGTCAAGCTCGTCCCCGCCGGGAGAGTGCCCATGCGTGTACAGCACCAGGAGCTCAGCTTCGAAGACCGCCGCTCGGAGCCGCGGCACGACGACCTGATCGACAGCGCCGTCATCCATTTTCGCGGCGAGCGTCATTCGGTGCCGGTGCTCAACATCTCCACGCGCGGAACGATGATCGAGAGCGGCCTGGTGCCCCGGCTCGGCGAGACCGTGCTGGTCGAATTCCCCGAATGCAGCCGAATCCACGCCTTCGTCCGCTGGGCCCGCGACGGCCGCATCGGCCTCAATTTCGGCCACGAGATGGTGCTGGGCGGCTGACGCCCGCTGCCTTGCACCCCCCGCGCCCCGGGCCTAACGCGGCGGCATGATCGACCTCTACACCGCCGCCACGCCGAACGGCTGGAAGGTCTCGATCGCGCTCGAGGAGCTCGGCCTCCCTTACAAGGTCCATGTCCTCGATCTCGGCTCGGGCGACCAAAAGCAGCCCTGGTTCACCGCGATCAATCCCAACGGCCGCATCCCCGCCATCGTCGACCGCGACGCCGGGGACTTCGCCGTGTTCGAATCGGGCGCGATCCTCGTCTGGCTCGCCGAGAAGACCGGTCGGCTGCTGCCGTCCGACCCGAAGGGGCGAAGCCGGGTCATGCAGTGGCTGATGTTCCAGATCGGCGGAGTCGGCCCGATGATGGGCCAGGCCAACGTCTTCACTCGCTACTTTCCCGAGGAGCTTCCGAGCGTGATCGACCGCTACCGCCGCGAATGCCGGCGGCTGTTCGAGGTTCTCGACGGGCACCTCGCGGGCCACGAATGGCTGGCGGGCGACTACTCGATCGCGGACATCGCCAACTGGTGCTGGGTGCAGACCTGGCCCTGGCCCGGCGTGCCGGTGGACGGGCTCGACCATCTTCAGCGCTGGCTCGAGGCGGCGCGGGCGCGGCCGGCGGTGCAGAAGGGCGTGACGATCCCGCCGCGGGCCGATCCCGACAAGGCGGTCGAGACGGCGCGGTCGATCCTCGCCTGAGGGCTCGCCTGTACGCTCCTGACCGACAGAAATCCACGTCTGGTCGTCGCTCGCCATGCGCAAACCGATCTTCGTGGGAACGACCGATCCGCGGCGAATCTGGTCGGTGGAAGGCGACAGGATTCGGCTGGTGAAGGAGAAGTAGGCTCAGTCCCCCTTCGGCTCGCATTTCTCGTAATCGGGCTCGCGGTCCTGCTTGCGGGCCTTGCGCTCCTCCTTGCCGATACATTCTTCCTGCTTGCGGATCTGGCGGCCGCGTTTCTGGTCGGCCTCGGCCTGGGTGGTGATCGCGGCGTCGACGCCGGCCGACGCGACCTTGACCGGGATCGAGGCGACATCGAGCGCGGTCTTGGCGATGCAGCCGGGCAGCAGCAGGGCGAGCGTGGGAAGGACGAGGATACGCATCGGCATCACCTTAAGCGACGGTGCGGCGGCAGCATAGAGCGGAGCGATGATCGCGAGCTTAACGACGCCTCACTCGCCCGGAGCGGCCCCGTCCGGGCGCCTCGATTGCTCGGCTTCCCGTTGCGCGGCGCGCGCCGCCTGCTGCTCGTAATCGGCGGCGATCTGCTTGAGCGAGAGCGCGACATTCTCCATGCTCGCGCTTCCGGCCAGCTGCCGGCAGCGTTGCGCGAGCGCGCGCAGCGAGGCGGCGCTCTCGGTCATTCCGATGCTGGCAGGGGGGACTGACGCACGGCCATGGTCATTAGAATTTCTCCCCGCGCCTAAGCGTCCCTGATATAGATTAGGTTCCACTCCGATCGGCGGTTTATTTCGGTCGGCCGGGCCGGCGTCGGCGGGCCGCCCGACCGGGCCGGTCGCCGCAGTTGCCGGGATCCTGGCGCGCGGCGCGAAAGCCGCGGTCTAGCGCTCGGGACCGGCACTCCATCCGCTTCGCGAATGTCGGAAAAGGCAATAAAATTCCCAACTTGATCTGGTTAAGGGACAGGATTTGCACCCCGCTTATGCACTCGACCCACAGGGGGTGGGCCGCGAAACCCGAGGCGGTCGTGATCGTTGGGGGCGAGAAATGATCGTGCCGGACCTGCATCCGACATTCGAGAGGATGGTGCGCCGCCTGAACCGCCGTTCGCCGCTCGGCGAGGCCGGGCGCCGGGCTCTGCTCGGCCTGCCGCACACTGTCCGCACCGTCAACGCCGGAGCCCATCTGATCCGCGACGGCGACCGTCCCGAACATTGCTGCCTGCTGCTCACCGGCTTCGCCCATCGCTACAAGCTTACCGGCGAAGGCGGCCGGCAGATCATTTCGATTCATATGGCGGGCGAGTTCGTCGACCTCCAGAACGGCCTGCTCTCGGTCGCCGATCACAGCGTCCAGCTGCTCACCGACGCCGAGGTCGCCTATATTCCCCAGCAGGCGATCCAGGACGTCGCCCTGGGCAACCCGACCGTCGGCCGGGCGCTGTGGATCGATACGCTGATCGACGCTTCGATCTTCCGCGAATGGGTCGTCAACGTCGGCCGCCGCGACAGCCGCGCCCGAGTGGCGCATCTCCTGTGCGAATTCTCGATGAGGCTGGAGGCGGCCGGACTCGCCAGCAACCACCATTATGAGCTGCCGATGACGCAGGAGCAGCTCGCCGACGCGGTCGGCCTCACCTCCGTCCACGTCAACCGGGTGCTCAAGCAATTGGGAGAGGAGGGGCTGATCAGCCGCGACAAGCGGCGCATCGTGATCGAGGACTGGCCGCGCCTGCGCGCGGCCGGCGATTTCAACGAACGCTATCTCCATCATGACGGCATCATGGAGCAGCCGCGGCCCTGATCCATGTAGTTGCGCGGCCGAAGCGAATCGCCGACAGTCGCGGCGCTGTAGAGTACCACCCCGAGTCAGGGGGGCGAGGATGTCCCGGAAAGAGCGCATCAACCACCATGTCGACCGCGCGTTCGAGGAGCTGGACCGCGCCCGCAGCGCGAAGAGCCCGGAAGCGGCCATCGCCCATCTCGGTCTGTCCGAGCTGCATCTCGGCCGGATGAAGGAGCTGAGCCAGCCGCAGCCGAAGCCGGCGCTTCGGCTCGTCGACTGAAAAAACAGTTGATCAATAACTTGTTGCGCCTTGATTGATATCAAGGACGATCGTCCACGCATAGATCATATAGCGGCATGGACGACGAAATCGGCTACCATTCCAGTCGCGCCCTGGCGGAGCTCGATCAGGCGCGCCGGTGCCGCGACGTCCATGCCGCCCGCTGTCACCTGCAGCTCGCGGAACAGCATCTCGAGCGGATGCGAAGCCTGTGCCGCGCCCGCACCGACGGGGTGACGCTGGACCTCGCCTAGCTTCTGTTCGCTTCTCCGACGTCCGGCAGGGTCCGCAAGGCTTCCTCTACGGCTCTCAGCAAGGTTTCGACCCGATAGGGTTTGGCGACCCAGCCGAGCGGCCGCGCCGGCTCCGCGCGGGAGCGGATATGGACGTCGCCATGGGCGGAGGCGAACAGCGAACGGATGCCGAGCGTGCGGAAAATCTCCACCGCGGCATCGACGCCGTCACGCTCGCCGGCGAGGCGGATGTCCATGATCACGAGGGCGGGCCGGCGCGTCGCGGCAAGCGCCACCGCCTCCTCCGCCGTCGTCGCGATGCCGGCCACTTCGTAGCCGGCATCGGCGAGGCCCGCCTCAACCTCCATTCCGACCAGAAAATCGTCCTCGACCAGGAGGATGCAGGGATGCCGCGCCACGACCGGCTGTGCCGCGTGGCCTGGCTGCTCGGCCGCTTCGGCCGTCCCTTCCTCTGTCTCGTGCCCACCCTCGATCAGAACGACCTCCGCGAGCGACCGACGCCGTGTGAACATTTAGTGCGACGCGCCGGACGGGCCCGGAAATTCGACGACGCAACGCGCGCCGGGACCGCGCTCGACGTGGAAGCTGCCGCCCATCTGCCGGGCGAGGCCCATCACCAGCCCGAGCCCGGACGAACGGCGGCGCATTTCGCTCAGGTCGAAACCGGGCCCTTCGTCTTCGACCACCAGGGTGAAGCGGCCGTCGGTCTCGGCCAGGCAGACTCCGACCGTGCTGCGCCCATCCTCCCCCGCGCCATATTTGGCGGCGTTGGTGATTAGCTCGTTGAGGATCAGCGCCAGCGGCACCGCGTCGTCATTGGCGAGCGTACCGGCCTGGGTGTGCAGGTCGAGCGCGATCCCGTCGCCGCAGGCGGCCGCGGCGGCGGCGCAGACCGACGTCATGAAGGCGGCGCTGTCGAAGCGGCTCAGATTGTCGGACTGGTAGAGCGCGGTCTGTGCCGCGGCCATCGCCGCCACCCGCCCGGCCGCCTCGTCGAGCGCTGAGCGCGCGTCGTCGCTGCCTGTCTCCCGCCGAGCGGCATTGAGCAGCGCGTAGAGCATCTGCATGTTGTTCTTGATGCGGTGATTGAGCTCGGCGAACAGCAGGCGCTGGCGGGTCTCGGCCTGCTTGCGGTGGCCGATGTCGACGAGCACGTTCACCGCTCCCGCCATTTCGCCGGCGGCGTCGAACAGAGGCGTTGGGTAGGGGATGAACGGGACGCGGCTGCCGTCGGGCCGCTCCGCCACCGCCTCGGCGCCGCGCACCGCACGCTTCTCCTTCAGCGCGACCGCCATCGGGCACTGGTCGTGCGGCAGCGGCGTGCCGTCCGGCTTGAACAGCTTCCAGGTGACGCACCATTTGTCGCTGCCCAACGTGGGCCGCCGTCCGGACATCTCGACCGCCGCCTCATTGTAATAGGTGATCCGTCCCTCGGCGTCGGTGGTGTAGAGGGCGACCGGCAGCGCGTCGAGAATCTCGCGCAGGTGCCGCTCGCTGTCGCGGGCGGCGCGGTCCTCGCGGAGTTGCTCGGTGACGTCGGTGAGACAGGCGATCGCGCCGATCACGTTGCCGCCGCCGTCCTTGAGCGGAGTGACTTGGACGAGGACGGTGGCCCGGTCGCCGTCAGGCCGCTCGATCGTCGCGGTCCGGTTCTCGACCGCGTCGCCGCTGTGCAACGCATGGGCGAGCGGCGCTTCCCCGTCGGCGATTCGAGTGCCGTCCAGCCCGTAGACCCGCAGCGAGCCGAACAGCTGGTCCGCCTTATCGCCAGCTTCCGGAATGCGGCCCCAGATCGCGACGGCTTTCTGGTTGAACCAGGCGATCCGGCCCGAAGCGTCGCAGGCACAGATCGCGACGGGCAGGAACTCGATCAGAGCCGGCGGCGCGGCGAGAAGCGGTTCGGGGTCGACGGAGGCAAAAACGGTCTTCAGGCTCTGAACGGCAAGGGTATCGGTCATCTCTCTCTTTCGCCCCTCCGCCAGCCTCAGCGGCCGGTAGCTAACCTGCGTTAAAACGCCGCGCCGCCAAGCGGTTCCGAGCGGAAGCAAATAAATCCTTTACGGCGGGTTATGTGACTTCCCGGTCACGGCTTGTCCGGAGAGCGGGCCTGGGCCAGTGAGGCGTGGCAGCCGGAGGAACGACCATGCGCCAGATCCTGTCCGTCACGCTCGCAGCCGCCTTGATCGCCGGCTGCGCTACCAGCCGCCAGCCGGTGGAGGAGTCCGCCGCCAGTGCGCGCTACGCCTTCTGGCGCCCGGCGCCGGTGGTCGACGCGCCGGACCCCAACAAGGTGGTGCAGGACGCCCCCGCCGAGGCGTGGCGGCCGGTGGATTCCGCGAACCTGTTGGTCGTCGAGCTGAAGGAAGGGGGGCGGATCGCGATCGAGCTCGCTCCCGATTTCGCGCCGGTCCATGTCGCCAGCGTCCGCGCCTTCGCCCGCGGCGGCTGGTGGAATGGCGCCTCCATCTATCGGGTACAGGACAATTATGTCGCCCAATGGGGCAATGGCGACGCCAGGACCGAGCTGCCGGCGGGCGTCGTTCGGCAGCCCCCGCCCGAATATGACCGCGACCTGGCCGGCCTGAACGTTCGGCCCCTGGGCTTTCCCGACAGCTACGCGCCGATGGTCGGACACGCCAATAGCTGGCCGGTCGGCTACGATCCGGAAACGGGCCGCGCCTGGCTGACCCATTGCTATTCCTATGTCGGGGTCGGCCGCGACCTCGCCCCCGACACGGGCACGGGCGGCGAGCTCTATGCGGTGATCGGCCACGCGCCGCGCCATCTCGACCTCAACATCGCCGTGATCGGGCGGGTGGTCGACGGCATGGCGTTGCTCTCGGCGCGCCCCCGCGGCACCGAGGCGCTCGGTTTCTACAAGGACCCCGCGATGGCGATTCCGATCGCCCGGGCCCGCCTCGCCGCCGACATGCCCGCCGCCGAGCGGCCGGCCTATGAGGTGCTGCGGTCGGATAGCCCGGCCTTCGACCAATATGTCACCGGCCGAGCCAATCGCGGCGGCCCCTTCTTCCAGCGCCCGGCGGGCGGCGTCGACATCTGCAACGCGGCCGTCCCGGTGCGCAAGGCGACACAATAAGGCATCGTCTACTTCTGGGGACCGCGCCTCCGCCAAAAATTACGCGCCGGCCCTCGCGTAAGGAGATGAGGACCGGCGCGACGGCGACGTCCTGGAGGGCGCCGCCAGGAATGGTCAGGCCGCGTAGGCGTGCTCGGCGAAGACCGGGCGACGAATAGTGCGGACGATGGCGCCGCCGGCAATCATCGGCGCGTTCTCGAGCGGCAACGCGGTCGTGCAGAAAGCACATTCGGCCATCGACCGGCCGATATACCAGTGGGTGCGGCCGCAGCCGGGGCAGTAATTCGTCTCGTGCTCGCGATAGACGATGTGATAGCCGCGCTGATCTGCTTGCGGGATGATGCAGCCGCCACGCGCTTCGAGGATACTCGTCGCCATACTTTGGCTCCTTCTACTCACTTGCGGGCCCAACGACCGACGAGTCGGAAGAGTTTCATGGCTTTGAGATGAACGGAGTGGTCCCGCCGGCCCCGCCGTCCTCGGCCGCGCGGTCGAAAAGCGCGGAAATCTGCGGCGACCAGGCGTTCGACAGCGTCGGCGAATCGAGCCTGTCAGGCGGCAAAAAATCTGAGCAGGGGATCGTTCCGAACAACGGAGCGCGATATTTGCGGCCGTTCAGAGCCGGATTTTCTCCTTGCGGCGCAAACCGGCGGTGCGCTCGTAGATGCGGCGCCGGCGCTGGTGGAGTGCGATTGCCCCTATCGGGACGGTAATGGCGGCCAAGACCAGCAACGATACCCAGACGACGGTCTCAAGCTCCAGCGCATCCATTGAATCGCTTCCTCCCCGGCAAATTTCTAACTGCAATCAGGGAGGCCGTCACCCTCTTCCGTGCCAGCCCGGGCCGGGCCTGGAATTTACAACCGTATCGGCTTCAACTGTCCGCGACATCGTCGGCGCGCGGTGCCTATGATGAGTGCCCAGCAAAGGAGGGTAATATGGCGACCCCGACGGGTGGACACGTCAGGCCCTATGGCACGGCGATCAGCGATGCGCTCCGGGACCCCAATTCGACGCTCGACGATCTCAACGCGCTTCGCGACCGCGCTCGACGCGAGCTCGACGAGCAGGGCGATCTGCCGGGCGCGCTCGAGAAGCTCGAGGCCGAAATCGCCCGCCGCAGGCCGTCCGCCAAGTCGGCCGGCGGCCTGCAGCCGCTCTACGGCTGCGCGATCCACGATGCTCTCGCCGATCCCCAGACGAGCCTCGAGCGGCTGACCGAATTGCGCGACCAGGGCCGCCGCCAGCTCGAGGAGCAGGGCGACCTCGCCGGCAGTCTCGAGCGGCTGGAGAGCGAGATCTCCCGGCGCGGCCAATATTAATTCGGCAGGAGGGGAGAAGCTTATGGCCAAGGGAGAAAACGGACCGGTGCCCCCCTACGGCACCGCCATCGCGGACGCGCTCAAGGACCCCAGGACCAGCCTCGAGGAGCTGATCGCCCATCGCGACCATGCTCGTCGGGTGCTGGAGGCGCAGGGCGACCTCAAGGCGGCGCTGCGACGGATCGAGCGCGAGATCGTCCGGCGCGGCGGCAAGGGACGCTGAGCCGATGGCCGACGCCGGCACGTCGCGCGCGGAGCCGGTCAGGCTCCGCTCCGAGGCGGACCGGCGGCTGCGTCATCCGGTCCACGTCGTCTGGGAGCTGACGCTCGCCTGCAATCTGCGCTGCGCGCATTGCGGCTCCCGGGCCGGCCGGCCGCGCAGCGACGAGCTCACTACCGACGAGATCCGCGCCGTCGTCGCCGAGCTCGCCGCCTTGGGCACGCGCGAGATCAGCCTGATCGGCGGCGAGGCCTTCCTGCGCCGCGACTGGCTCGACATCATCCGGGCCGTGTCCGACGCCGGCATCAGATGCGGGATGCAGACCGGCGGCCGGGCGCTCAGCCGCGCCAAGATCGAGGCCGCGGTCGCGGCGGGGCTCGTTTCGGCCGGAGTCTCGGTCGACGGCAACGAATCGGTGCACGACCGGCTGCGCGGCGTTCCGGGCAGCTTCCGTCAGGCACTGGCCGCCATCGAGGAATTCGCCCGCGCCGGCATCACGCCGGGATGCAACACCCAGATCAACCGGCTGTCGGCGCCGGTTCTGGAGGAGACGTACGAGCACATCTATGCCGCCGGCGCGCGGCTGTGGCAGATCCAGCTGACCGTTCCCGCCGGCAACGCCGCCGAACAGACCGACCTCATCCTCCAGCCCTGGCAGGTGCCCGAGACCTACGACACTCTGGCGCGGCTGTTCGAGCACGGCCGCAAGGCGGGCTTCCGGCTCTTCGCCGGCAACAATATCGGCTATTTCGGCCCCTACGAGCATCTCTGGCGGACGATGACCGACGAGCCCGCTTATTGGGACGGCTGCGGCGCCGCGGAAAGCGGCATGGCGATCGAGGCTGACGGAGTCGTCAAGGCCTGTCCGTCGCTGCACAAGGGCGAATATGGCGGCGGCAACGTCCGCGACGGAGGCCTCACCCAGGTATGGCTCGCCATGCAGGATTCGGTCCGCCCCAACGTCGAGCGGCCGGCTTGGGGCTTTTGCGGCAGCTGCTACTACAAGTCGGTGTGCAAGTCGGGATGCACCTGGACGGCCGGGGCGATCCTCGGCGTGCCCGGCAACAATCCGCTGTGCGACCACCGCGCCCGCACGCTGCGCGCGGCCGGGGTGCGCGAGCGCTTCGAGCAGGTCGCGCCGGCGCCCGGCGAGCCGTTCGATCAGGGGCTGTGGCGGCTGGTCGCCGAGACGCTCGACGGCGCGCCGCTGCCCGAAGGCGCCTATCCCGCGTCGAAACAGCCCAACAATCCGCAGGGCGAGATATTGCTGTGCCGCGGCTGCGGCTATTATTCGTTCGCCGGCGACGACGGCTGCATGAATTGCGGCGCTCCGCTCGAGGCCGAGCCGCCGCGCGGCGACTTCGCCGGGCCGGAAGAGATGGAAGGGATATTGGAGCGGCTGGCCGCGCTCGATGCGCAACATGCCCGCAGGCTGGCCGCGATCCGGGCGTCTCGCGCCGTCGCGGCCGATTAGGCGTTCAGCCGCGCTCCGGCGCGACCCAGCCGGCGATGACGTAAAGCAGGATCGCGACCGGCCCGAGCACGAAGAGGCTGACTACCGCCGTCAGGCGGATGAGCGTCGCGTCGGCTCCCGTCGCGTCGGCGAGGCCGGCGCAGACGCCCATCATTTTGCCATTGGCTCGGTCGAGGGTGAAAGGACCGCTCATTTGGCCTTTCCTTCCGTAACGTTGCGATTTCTCGCGTTTCGCGGCGATTTCCCGCGGTTTCGCCAGTGGCGCCGGTCGATCAGACGAGCTGACCGGCCGGGCCGACGGCGGCGGAGATGAACAGGGTCGCGGCGAACAGGGCGCCGACGGCCGAAACCAGGAACTGCTGGATGTTGAGATTGAAGCTCATTGTCTGTCTCCCTGAGCGGCCGCCGGACCATCCGTCGGCCATGCCGGCAGTTTTGCAGGGAGCATGCCAAATGAAAAAAATGGCGGAAATCTGCGCTTTCGGCTTTCGGGAACCGTTCGACCTTTTTCAGCACGACTCAAACATTGGGAATTCCTCCCGATAATTGGCGAGCGGAAGCGGACGCCTTCGTGTCCGCTTCCGGACAGGGTTCAGCCGGCGGGATTGTGGCGGTCGAGGAAGCGCTCGACGCGCTTCAGGAAGTCGACCGAATTCTCGACCCGGGCGAAGCCGTGGCCTTCATCGGGATAGACGACGAAGTCGTGGGGGACAAGGGCCCTGAGCAGCGCTTCGTGCAGGCGCTTCGACTGGGCGAACGGGACGTTGCCGTCCTTCTGGCCGTGAGCGATCATGAGCGGGATGCGGATTTCGGCGGCGCGGCGGATCGGCGACACCTTGTCGAGATCGAAGCCGCCGCTGCCGCGGATGCGGTCGCGCCAGTCGCGATAGTAACGCTGGGCGATCCACTGCGAGCGGTCGAAGCGCAGCATCGCGGCGACGTCCGAAATTCCCGCATAGCTGATCGCGCAGCGATAGACGTCCGGGTTGCGCACCGCCGCCCACATCGCCGCGTAGCCGCCGTAGGAGGCGCCGAGGATGCAGACCCGCTTCGGATCAACGACGCCGCGGTCGACGAGCCATTTGACGCCGTCGTCGAGATCGTCCTGCATCTTGCGACCGAACTGGCCCGAAGCCGCCTCGACGAACGCCTTGCCGTAGCCGGTCGAACCGCGGAAATTGGGCTTAAGCACGACGTAGCCGCGGTTGGCGAGGAACTGGACCCAAGGCTCATAGGCCCATTTGTCGCGGATGAACGGTCCGCCGTGCGGCATCACCACCAGCGGCAGGCCGTTGGCGGGCCGGCCGAGCGGCAGGGTCAGATAGGCGGGGATGGCGAGGCCGTCGCGGGCCGTGTAGCGCACCGGCCGCACCGGCGCGAGCGGCCGCCCGTCGAGGGCGGCATAGGGCCGAGCCAGCTCGCGAAGCTCGCCCCTGCCGCGGTCGAAGACATAATAGGTGCCCGGATCCGCCGCGCCGCCGGACCAGACCACCATCCGGCGATCCGCCGCGTCGCGCGAGACGATTCGGTTGATCGCGTCGGGAAGCGCGCGGTCGATCCGCGCCTGCACCGCCCTCATCCCCGGGTCGAGCCAGGCGACCCGGTCGCGGTGGTCGGCATAGAAGACCGAATCGGGATCGCCGGTGCGAGGGGAAAAGCCGACGCTGTCGACGTCGACCTCGGGATGCTCGAACACCGCCTCGCCGAGCGCGTCCGAGACGAAATCGTAGCGATAGACGCCGTAGCGGCCGGTTGCCTTGTTGGCGATCGCATAACCTTTGTCGCTGCCGGCGACGGGAAGCAGCTTCTCGACGTCGGTCAGGCTGTCATTGTGCGGCCGGCGGCCGGTGCCGATCTTCTTGAATCCCGCCGCGGCGCTCTCGCGATAGAAGAGCCACCAGCGGCCACCCTGGGTTCCGAGCCCCGCCCGGACGACGCCGTCGCGGTCGGCATACCAGCTCCAGACGCCGGGATAGGGCTTGACCAGCTGCTTCGCCTTCAGCGTGACGAGGTCGACGTGGAGCACCGCCGGCGTCTCGAAGATCGAGCGTTGCGCCGACAGCAGGATATAGTCGCCGCGCGGGTCGATGTGGATGACGTCGTCGCCGTCGACTCCGCCGATCTTGCCGTCGAGGGGGTGAACCTTGCGGCTGGCGACGTCGAACAGGAACAGCCGGCTGGTTCGGACCTCGGCGCCGTAGAGCTTGGTGGGGATGATCAGGCTGAGGAGGATCCGGCGGTTGCCGGCCCAGCGGGCCCACAGCATCTCATATTCTTCGGCGAGGTCGATCCGGGCAAGGGCATAATCGGGCCGCGTGAGGTCAGCCAGGACCACCGCCTTGCGGCCCTCCCACGCCGAGCCTGCGACGAGCCGGCTGCCGTCGGGAGATATTTCCGGCGAGGTGAAGAAGGGAAGCGCCCCGAACGCCTCGGCGGGGATGAGCGGCGGCTGGGAGGGCGCCGCAGGCTCGAGCGCGGCCGCCGCCGGGACGAGCGAAGCCAGCAGCGCCGTCGCGGCCAGCTTCAGCATCGTTCGCGCCATGCTCAATCCCCCGAGGATGCGAGCAGCTCAAGCCGCAGGATTATACCCTTCCACGAACTTTTTCACCTCCCGAGGCGCACCGGCCGTCACCGCCCGCCGCCTCATTGGGGCTTCGCCTCGTCGAACCTCACCTGGTAGGCCAGCGAAACCTCCTTCGGCCGGCCATCCTCGTCCAGAGCGGGCCGGTATTGGAGCTGCTGCTCGGCCAGCTCGCAGGCTCGGCGGTCAATCTCGGCGATGCCGCTCGACCGGCTTGCCTGGCAGGACGTGACCCGCCCGTCCGAGGTGACCCGGTAGCGAAGCTCCATCGCCCCGGCGGCCGGTTTCTTGCGCGACGCGCCGATCGCTTCGGCGGATCCGACCTCGCCGGCGACGAGCTGAGGCTCGCGAGCCCCGGTCGGCGCGGGGCCGGCGGGGTTATGGACCTCGAGGAACGCTTCGACGCGCTTCATGAAATCGATGGAATCGGCGCTCAGGCTGAAGCCGTGACCCGCTTTCGGATAAAAAGCGGACTGGACGCTGGCGCCTCGGGCCTTGAGCGCCTTGACCATCTGGCGGCTCTGATCGACGGGCACGTTGCTGTCGAGCTCGCCATGGGCGATCAGCACCGGCACTCGCAGCCGGGCCGCCTGCTGGAGCGGCGAGACCGCGGCGAGATCGCGTTTCTCCTCGCCCTCGACCCGCCGCCGCCACAGCTTCGAGTAGCGCGAGGCGACGATGATCTTCGAGTCGTATTTGAGCATCGCCCTGACGTCCGTCACTCCGGACATGCTGATCGCGCAGCGATAGATTTCGGGGTTGCGGATCGCGCCCCACAGCGCGGCATAGCCGCCATAGGAGGCGCCGGCGATGCAGACGCGCTTCGGATCGATCATACCCTGGCCCACGAGCCAGGCGACGCCGTCGTCGAGATCGTCCTGCATCTTGCGGCCCCATTCGCCATAGCCGCGCTCGACGAAGTCCCGGCCGAAGCCGGTGGACCCGCGGAAATTGGGCTGGAGCACCGCATAGCCGCGGCTGGCGAGAAGCTGGACGAGCGGATCAAATTCGTAGCTGGTCCGAAGGAAGGGTCCGCCGTGCGGCATCACGACGAGCGGGAGCGACTTGGGGTCGCGGCCCGGCGGAAGGGTGAGATAGGCGCGGATCCCGAGGCCGTCGCGGGCGGCGTAGCGGACCGGCTCGACCGGCGCGAGTCGGCGGCCGAACAGCGCGTCATAAGGCGCGGCGAAGACCTCCATGCGCTTCGTCCGGCGGTTGAAAACGTAATAGCTGCCGGGGTCGTCGGCGCCGCCCGACCAGATCAGGGCGACGGCGCGGTCCCGGCTGAGGTTGAGGATCCGGTTCACCTTGCCGGGAAAGGTGCGGTCGATCTGCGCCTGCAGCTGCTTGAGCTCAGGCGTGAGCCAGGCGACCCGAGGCAGGTCGTCCTCGTAATGGACGCCCTCGACGACGCGTCCGTCGGTCGAGACCTGCGGCTTGCCGACGTCGACCTCGGGATGCTCGAAGATCGCCTCGCCGACGGTCTGGGCATTGAGGTCGTAGCGATAGACTCCGAAGCGGCCGGTGCGCTCGTTGGTGACGATGATACCGCTGTCGCCGCCGGCGAGCAGCCCGATCTGGTCGATCGCGGTCTCCTTATCGGGCGTGAACTTCCCCGACGAGGCCCGCCTCAGCTGGCCGCCGGAGTCGCGGCGGTATATCGTCCAGCCGTTCGAGCTGTAGCTGACCCCGCCGCGGACGTTGCCCGCATCGTCGACGAACCAGCTCCAGATGTCGGCCTTCTCGCGCTGGATCTCGGTGGCGGCGCGAGTGGCGAGATCGACCCGCCAGACCGAAGGCGAATCATTCAGGTTCTTTTGCGCCGAGAGCAGGATATAGCGGCCGTCGGGATCGGTGTAGACGACATTGTCGCCGACGAGGCCGGCGCCCGCCTTGATCTCCGCGGCCTGCCCGGTTTTGAGGTCGTAGCCGGTCAGACGGGTCATCTCGAACGGCATGACCCCCAGCAGGAGCGAGAAGATCGTGTTGCCGACGAGGATTCGGTCGTTTCCCGCCCAGCCGTACCATCGGATCGCGCCCGCAAGCGGAACGACCTTGGGCGGGGCGTCGCGCGGCGCGCTCAGGTCGTAGACCGCGAGCATCTCCTTGCCCTCGCCGTTGATCCGGGCGACGAGGTGCCTCCCGTCGGGCGAGATCAGCGGGTCGGAGATGAACGGGATCGCGGCCACCGCCTCAATCGGCAGCGGCCCTTCCGGCTCGGCCGCAAGCGCCGGCGCCGCAACCAGCAAGCCGGCCATCAGGATCAGCCTCATCTTACCCCCAGCCCCTTGAGCGGGAAGGATAATCTCCGTTCCGCCAGAATGCAAACCGCAACGAAAAGCCCCGCCCGGACGCTGGGTCCGGGCGGGGCTCTGCGCTTGGAGGTGATCGATCCGATCAGGCGGCGCCGCCTGCCAGCGCCGCCAGCAGCAGCAGGGCGACGATGTTGGTGATCTTGATCATCGGGTTGACCGCCGGGCCGGCGGTGTCCTTGTAGGGATCGCCGACCGTGTCGCCGGTCACCGCGGCCTTGTGGGCGTCCGAGCCCTTGCCGCCGTAATTGCCGTCCTCGATATATTTCTTGGCATTGTCCCAGGCGCCGCCGCCCGAGGTCATCGAGATGGCGACGAACAGGCCGGAGACGATGACGCCCAGCAGAAGCGCTCCCAGGGCGGCGAAGCCCTGCTCGCGGCCGGCGATGGCGGCGATCGCGAAATAGACCGCGATCGGGGTCAGCACGGGCAGCAGCGAGGGGACGATCATCTCCTTGATCGCGGCCTTGGTGACGAGGTCGACGGTGCGGGCGTAATTGGGCCGCGACGTGCCGTCCATGATGCCCGGGTTGGAGCGGAACTGCTCGCGGACGTCGAGCACGACGTTGCCGGCCGCGCGGCCGACCGCGGTCATGCCGAGAGCCCCGAACAGATAGGGCAGCAGCGCGCCGAGCAGCAGGCCGACGACGACGTACGGGTTGGACAGCGAGAAATCCACGCCATCCGCGCCGATGCCGAGCTCCGCGGCATAATGTTCGAGGTCGGTGGTGTAGGCGCCGAACAGCACCAGCGCGCCGAGCGCGGCCGAGCCGATGGCATAGCCCTTGGTGACCGCTTTGGTGGTGTTGCCGACGGCGTCGAGGGCGTCGGTGCGGGTGCGCACGTCCTCCTCCATGCCCGACATCTCGGCGATGCCGCCGGCATTGTCCGTGACCGGACCGTAGGCGTCCAGTGCCACCACCATGCCGGCGAGCGCGAGCATCGCCGTGGCGGCGAAGGCGATGCCGATCAGGCCGGCGAGCTGGTAGGAGACGATGATGCCGGCGCAGATCACCACCGTCGGGAGGGCGGTCGATTCGAGGCTGACCGCGAGGCCCTGGATGACGTTGGTGCCATGGCCGGTCTGCGAGGCTTTGGCGATCGAGCGCACCGGGCGGTAGTTGGTGCCGGTATAATATTCGGTGATCCAGACGATCAGGCCGGTCACTCCGAGCCCGACCAGCGAGCACCAGAACAGGTCCATGCCGGTGAAGCCGCCGCCGACCGCGCCCGCGGCCACGTCGGTCGCGACGTCGCTGCCGGCCGCCTCGGCGGCGCCGCCGATGACGGCGTTCATGTCGCCGCCCAGAGTCTGCCAGATCACGTAGAAAATGGCCGGGATCGACAAGCCGGCGGTCAACCAGAAGCCCTTGTACAATGCCCCCATGATCGATTGGCGGCGGCCGAGGCGGACGAAATAGGTGCCGGCGATCGAGGTCAGGATGCAAGCGCCGCCAATGGCCAGCGGCAGGCTCATCAGCGCGAGCATCTGCTCGGCCCCGGCGTTCACGAGGAGGGCGATCAGCACCATGGTGGCGCCGACGGTGACGACATAGGTTTCGAACAGGTCGGCCGCCATGCCGGCGCAGTCGCCGACATTATCGCCGACATTGTCGGCAATCACGGCCGGGTTGCGGGGATCGTCCTCGGGGATTCCGGCCTCGACCTTGCCGACCAGGTCGGCGCCGACGTCCGCCGCCTTGGTGAAGATGCCGCCGCCCAAGCGCGCGAAGATCGAGATCAGGGAGGCGCCGAAGGCGAGAGCGACGAGGGCGTCGACGACTTCGCGGTCGTCGGGCGCGAAATTGAGCGTGTCGACCAGGATGTAGAAGAAGACGGAGATGGCGAGCAAAGCCAGGCCGGCGACCAGCATGCCGGTGATCGCGCCGGCCCGGAAGGCGACGGTGAGGCCGCGCTGCAGGCTGGTGCGGGCGGCCTCGGCGGTCCGCACGTTGGAGCGGACGGAGATGTTCATGCCGATGAAGCCGGCCGCGCCGGACAGAAGCGCGCCGAGCACAAAGCCGGCGGCCTGGATCGGTCCGAGGAACAGGAAGACGAGAATGGCGACGACGATGCCGACGATTCCGATCGTGCTGTATTGCCGGAACAAATAAGCCTTCGCGCCTTCCTGGATGGCGGAGGCGACGGCGATCATCCGTTCGTTGCCGGCCGAGGAGGCGAGCACCTGGCGGCTGGTGACGATGCCGTAGAGCACCGCGGCCACTCCGCAGGCGATGGCAATGAGCACGACGGTCATGAAGGATTCCTTCCCCTTGGAAAAATCGAAAGCCGGGCAGGGCGATGGCCCCGGCGCGGACGCGCCCGGATGTGCCGCGCCCTTTAGGCAGCTTGCGTGCAGGTTTCAACCGTGGGCATTCAGCGATGTTCCCAGCCGAGGCGTGACGGCGGCGGCAGCGCTTCGGCGCCGTCGGTGAGGCTCAGCCCGGTGCCCGCCTCGAGCCTGCCGATGCGGCTTAACGGCAGGCCAATCTCGTCTTGCAGAGCGAGGATCTCGGCCGCCCGCGCAGCTGTCGCGGCGAACAGCAACTCGTAGTCGTCGCCGGCCGTCGCCGCCGCCAGCCGCGCCTCCCGTCCGTCTCCCAGGATAGCGACGAACGCCTCAGACAGCGGCACCAGCGCCAGGTCGATCGCCGCCGCCACCCCGCTCGCCGCCGCCAGCCGCGACGCATCGATCAAAAGCCCGTCGGACAGGTCCGTCATCGCGGTCACGAGCGCGGCGAGCCGCTCCCCGGCCTCGAGCCGGGGGCGCGGATTGCGGTAGCGTTCGGCGAGCGCGGGGGAATGGGCGATCTCCCCGCGCAGGCCGCGCAGCCCGGCGCCGCCGTCACCGATCGAGCCGCTTACCCACAGATGGTCGCCCGCGTGCCCTCCCGACCGGGATGGGATCGGCCCGCGCGCCTCGCCGAGGGCGGTAAGCGCCAGCGTTCGAGGTCCCGCCCCGCGCACCGTGTCGCCGCCGAGCAAAGGAAGCGTGAAGGCGCGAAGGGCGGTCTCGAGACCGCGAGCGAACGCCGCGTCCCACCCCTCTTCGCCGAGGCTATAGCCGAGCAGGACGCCGACCGGCCGGGCGCCCTTCGCGGCGAGGTCGGAGAGATTCACGGCGAGAAGCTTCCAGGCCACGTCGCCTGGAGGGTCGTCCGGCAGGTAATGTACTCCCTCGACCAACATGTCGTGGGTGAGGACGAGTTTATGGCCGCCGACCTCCAGCACCGCGGCATCGTCGAGGAGATTCCGGGCGGCCGGGTGAGTGGCCAGCGCGCGCAGCGACTCGATGAAGGCGGATTCGCTCGACACAGGCCGTCATTGCGAGCAGCGAAGCGACGAAGCAATCCAGGTTCCGAAGCCCGCGCCGCTGGATCGCTTCACCGCGATGGCAGCGGCGGTTATTTGCGGACGTCCTTCGCCACAGCGTCGAGGAGGCCGTTGACGAAGCCGGCTTCCTTATGGCCGTAGAAGGCTTTGGCGACGTCGACATATTCCGAGATGACGCTGGCGGTCGGCACGTCGATTCGGGCGGCGAGCTCGTAGGCGCCGGCGCGCAGGATCTGGCGTATCGGCCGGTCCAGGCGGTGAAGCGGCCAGTCCGGGGCGAGGCGCGCCGCGATCAGCGCGTCCAGCTCCGCCTCGCGCGCCGCGACTCCGCTCACCAGGTCGTCGAAAAAGGCGACCTCCGCATCGGCATATTCGACGCCTTCGATGGTCGCGCCGAGCCTGTGGTGATGGAATTCGTGGAGCAGCTGCGCGACCGGCACGTTCTCCATCTCGCGCTGGTAGAGCGCCTGGACGGCGGCGAGTCGGGCGGCGGAACGGGAACGCGAACGGGCGGGTGCGGGCGGCATGGGAGGCCGGCCATAGCCGCGCCGGATCGGCTGGCCAAGGTCAACCTCCATGCTATGAGCGGGCTCGGCAAGGAGGGCAGGCTTGGGGGAGGGGGTCGCGCAGCCTCGGGGTGCTGATCATTATGCCGTCGCCTGGCGGCTGACCGTCGCCGGCTGGATCGGCTGCGCCTTGCTCCAGTTCATCCTCTATCTCAGGCCGTCGCCTTACGGCGGGCCGTTCCTGGTCGCCTGGAAGGCGTTCATCCTGCGTCCGCTGGCCTACGAGCTGCTCGCCGTCTGGCTGATCGCGCTGCCGTTCCTGCTGCTGTGGCTGGTCCTGTGGAGGCGGCGGCTTGGCTCGCCGCGCTGGCGTCTCGCCCATTGGGCGCTGGTCGCCCTGATGGCGCTCAACCTGCTGATCACCGCCTTCGACCACGAACTCTACCGTTTCCTCGGCCTCAGGCTCGGACCCAACTTCCTCAACGTCTATGCCGATCCGACGACTCTCGCCGACAGCCTTTTTCTCAACGTCCTTCGCGGCGACAAGGGGGGCCCCTTCCTGTCCCCCTTTCTCTGCCTCGCCGCGCCTGGCCTCTATTCATGGTGGGCGGTCCGCCTGATGCGGCGGCCGCCCGGCGCCGCAAAGCCGGTCCGCCATTGGACGGCCGTCGCCATCCTCGTCCTTCCCCTCGCCACCGGTCAGATCGCCTACTCGCTCGCCCACGGCCGCTTCCGCCTCTCGCGACTCGAGCCCGCTTCGTTCGCCTTGGTCCGCGACTTCTTCTGGAGCTACGAAGACGATTCGCCGCCCGGCGATCAGTACGCGCTCGCCCGCGCCTGGCAGGCGGAATGGCTGACCGGCGCTACCGATCGCGCCTGGCGCTTTCCCGACCGCGAGTATCCGTTCGTCCGCGTGCCCATGGTCGAGTCCGCGCCGGCGCCGGCCGAACGCTGGAACGTCGTCCTGATTCAGCTTGAATCGGTGCGGGGCACCGACACCGGCCACCTTCGTCCCGGACTGCGGCCGTCGCCGACGCCCTATCTCGACTCGCTCGCCGCGCGGCCCGACGCAGCCGTCTGGACTCGGGCGCTCACCTTCGGCCCGCCCAGCATCAACGGCCGCTTCGCGCTGCAATGCTCGGTTACGCCGTCGTCGCGCCGGTTCATCACTGCCCAGACGCGCGCCACCTTCTACTGCCTCGCCGATGCGCTCCGCAGGCAGGGTTATCGCGCCGAGATGTTCGCCGCGGGCGATATCGACATGGACAACAGCACCATCTGGGTGCAGCGCATGTACGACCGCTTGTGGCGCTATCCCGAAGAAGGACAGCGCGATCGCGAGATCTTTCGCCACGCGGCGGCGCGGATCCGCGAGATCGGCCGGCGGGGGCCGTTTCTCGCCTCGCTCATTTCGGCGAGCAATCACCACCCGTTCCGCTCGCCCGAGCCCGAGCTCGACATTGCCGGCCACGGCCATGTCCGACAGCGAATCCGCAACACCATTCGTTATACCGACGACGTCGTCCGCGAGCTGATCGAATCGCTGCGCGGCGAGCCCTGGTTCGGACGCACCCTGTTCGTCATCAACAGCGACCATGGCTACAATCTCGGCGAGCATGGCGGCCCCACCGGTGCCTACAGCCTTTATCGCGAATCGGTGTGGACGCCGTTCCTGATCGTCGGCCCCCACCGCCGGCTGCCGGTGGGCCGACACCACAATATCGTCACCCTGCTCGACGTCGCGCCGACGATCGCCGACCTGCTCGGACTTCGCGAAGCCAATCCGTGGCACGGCCACAGCCTGCTCGCCGTCGAGCCGGAGCGCCCCGTCCGGTTCGGCTTCCGCGACGGCGTGATGGCCGAGGCGGACGGCTGGAGCGCCGTCACCGACCCCACCGACGGTCGGCCGCGCCTCTTCGACGCCGATAGCGACTGGCTACAGGAGCACGACGTCTCGGCGCGACATCCCGGTCTGGCGCGCCGGTTGCTCGACGAAGCCGACCGCAACCGCCGCTTCAACGACTATCTGCTTCGGCACGGTCGAGTCTGGCCGCGCGAGCGGGCAAGCTCGACAGGCGATTAGGAGGCGCCTAGAATTCATCGATGGTCGCCACCGACGCAGTCTTCGCCGGCTCGATCCCCCAGCTTTACGACCGCTGCCTCGGCCCCTTCCTGTTCGAGCCCTATGCCGCCGACCTCGCCGCCCGCGCCGTCGCTCTTCGGCCGAGGCGCATCCTCGAGACCGCCGCCGGCACCGGCATCGTGACCGCCGCCCTCACCCGCGCGCTGCCCGAGGCGGAGATCGTCGCCACCGACCTCAACCCGGACATGCTCCGTGTCGCCGCGGCCAAGATCGATTCGCGGCGCGTCAGCTTCGCTCCCGCCGATGCCCAGTCGCTACCGTTCCCGGAAGCCGCCTTCGACCTCGTCGTTTGTCAGTTCGGCGCGATGTTCTTCCCGGACCGGGTGGCCGCCTTCGCTGAGGCGCGCCGAGTGCTGGCGCCGAGCGGCGCCTTCCTGTTCAATGTCTGGGATCGGCTCGACGCCAACCCGGCCTCGCAGACGGTCGCCGACGCGGTCGCCGCTCTGTTTCCCGACGACCCACCGGGATTTCTGGCGCGAGTGCCGTTCGGCTATCACGACAAGGCGCGGGTCGAGGCCGATCTGCGCGCGGCCGGCTTCGCCGCGATCGAGGCGGAGACCGTGGCGAAGCGTAGCCGCGGCGCGGCGCGCGACGTTGCCCCGGGCCTGTGCCAAGGGTCGCCGCTGAGCGCGGAGATCGAGGCGCGCGCCCCCGGCCGGCTCGACGAGGTCGCCGAGGCCGCGCTCGCCGCGCTCGTTGCCCGCCATGGCGATCCGGTCGACGCCGCCATGTCGGCCCACGTCTTCATCGCCCGGACCTAAGCGACTTCGTGGGCGGCTTGCGCGAAGCTGAAATCCGGTTCAACTTCTTTTGACGGAGGTTCGATGGCGACTTTGAGCGGCGCGGCGGCGGTCCATGGCGAGAAGGAGCCGCGCACCGAGCGTGGCCGCAAGACGCTTCGGCGGCTGATCGAGGCGGCCGCGGCCGAGTTCGGCGAACGTGGTTTTCACGAGGCGGCGATCACCGGTATCACCCGTCGGGCCGGAGTCGCGCTCGGCACCTTCTACACCTATTTCGAGAGCAAGGAGGAGGTGTTCCGCGCCCTCGTTCTCGACATGAGCCGAGCGACCCGCGCCCATGTCGCGGAGGCCGTCAAGGGCGCGCGCGACCGGCTCGCCGCCGAGAGGATCGGGCTCGAGGCGTTCATCGCCTTCACCCGCAAACACCCCGAGCTCTATCGGATCATCGAAGAGGCGCAGTTCGTCGCCCACGACGTCTATCGCGCGCACTACCTGTCCTTCGCCGACGCCTATCGCCGCAACCTCGCCGGCGCCCGCGAGCGCGGCGAGATCGCGGGCGGCGCAGGCGACGGTCGTGAAGACGAGGCCCGAGCCTGGGCTCTGATCGGAATGAGCGTCTTCCTCGGAATGCGCTATGGCCTTTGGGACCAAGATCTGTCGCCGGCTGAGGTCGCCGACATCGCCATCGAGCTGGTCTCGGAAGGCCTGAGGAAGCGGGCGTCATGACCGCGGATCTGCCCGATCTGATCGCCCGCCGAGCCGAGCTGACGCCGGACTCGGCGGCGCTCGAGGAGCTCGTCACGGGCCGCGCCCTCACTTATGCCGCTCTCGACGCGCGTGCGGCTCGGGCGGCGGGCCTGCTCGACTCGCGCGGGGTCGGGGCCGGCGAGCGCGTCGCGATCCTCTGCCGCAACCGCCTCGCTTTCTTCGAAGCCCTGTTCGCCTGCGCTCGGCTCGGCGCCATCCTCGTGCCGCTCAACTGGCGGATGCCGGCCGCCGAGCTCGACGCTCTGATCGCCGATGCCGCGCCGCGCCTGCTCCTGCACGGCGGCGAGGAGGCGGCGACCGCGCGCCGACTCGCCGCGCCGCCGATGACCCTGGACCTGGACGATGGCTGGGAGGCGCTGGTCGAGTCCGCGCTCCCGCACCGGGGCCGCGACCGCTGGCCCGCCGACGACATCTGGTATCTTCTCTATACGTCCGGCACCACCGGCCGGCCCAAGGGCGTGATCTATACCTATGGGATGGCGCTCGCGAACCTGGTCAATATCGGCACCGCCATCGGCCTCGGCGCCGCCGATACGACGCTGGCCTTCCTTCCCAATTTCCACACCGCGGGGATCAACCTCCACGCACTGCCGACGCTGTTCCAGGGTGGCCGCGTCCTGGTCCTGCCGGGCTTCGACTGCGAGGCGGTGTTGCGGCTGCTGGAAGCGCGGCGCCTCGACACCTTCTTTGCGGTGCCCGCTGTGTACCAGGCGCTGGTCGATCATGAGGGCTTTGCCCGGGCACCGCTCGGCCAGGTCCGCCACTGGGGCTGCGGCGGCGCGCCCCTGCCCGACGTCCTCGCGCGGCGCTGTCGCGACCTCGGCATCAGGGTCTGCAACGGCATGGGCATGACCGAGACCGGACCCACCGCCTTCTTGGCTTCGCCTCAGGACGCCTGGGAAAGGATCGGCTCGGTCGGCAAGCCGCAGCTGCTGGTTGGCGTCCGCATCGTCGACGAGGGTGACCGCGACGTGGCCGACGGCAAGGTCGGCGAACTGCTCTTCGCCGGGCCGGCGGTGACGCCGGGCTATTGGAACGATCCGGAGGCGACCCGCGCCGCCTTCATCGCCGACGGCTGGCTGAGATCGGGCGACCTGGCCCGCCGGGATCCCCAGGGCTTCTACTGGATCGCCGGCCGGCGAAAGGAGATGTTCATCTCGGGCGGCGAGAACGTCTATCCGGCCGAGGTCGAGAACGTCCTTGTGGATCATCCTGCGGTGATCGAGGCGGCGGTGGTTGCCGAGGCCGATCCGCGCTGGGGCGAAGTCGGGCGCGCCTTCCTCCGCCTCGCCGACCGCCGGGTTGCGCCGGTCGCCGCAGAGCTCGAAACCTTCTGCCGTGCCCGGCTGGCTTCCTACAAGGTGCCGGTCGGGTTCGAATATGTCGACGACTTCCCCCGCACCGCCGCGGGCAAGGTGCAGAAGCATCTGCTGAGGCGGGCGCGCGACGCCGCCGACGGCGGCGAAGCCGTGGCGGCGCCGGTCGCGGCCGGAGCGGCCGTCTAGAGCATGAAATCGCTCTGGGCGACGGGCGTCACACCCGGGGTGTTGAGGGCGATGATCATGTCGGCGACGCCGTCGCCGTTGGTGTCGCCCTCGACCCAGATCGAACCGAGCAGCTCATAGAATCTGAGCTCGCCCGCCGAGGCGGCGCCGGCGCCGGTGAAGGCGTTGGAGCCGATCCAGCTGAACGCCTGGTCGCCCGCGGCCAGCGTGTTGGCGTCGATCCCGCTGAGGTCGATCTTGTCGGTCCCCGGCGTGAAGTCGAGGATCCGGTCGATCGTGTCGCGGCCCGATTCCGCGGTGCTGCGGTAGAGGAAGGTGTCGGCGCCGCCACCGCCGGCGAGCGTGTCCGCGGCGAGCCCGCCCTGGATGAGGTCGTTGCCGCCGCCGCCGGTCAGCTCGTCATGCGCCGCGCCGCCGAACAGACGCAGATTGCCGTCCGTCTCCCGGCTGCCGTTGACGATCAGCGACTCGTTCGACTGCAGCAGCGCGCCCGACACGGTCAGCGTCTGCCCGGCCCCGGTCATCGCGTCCGACAGGATCAGATGATAGTCGAACTCGCTGCCGCCGCCGCGCGCGTAGCGCAGGTCGCTCGCCGAGGTCACCGTGATGTTGTCGATGCTAGTCAGCAGGCCCGCATAGCCCGGCGCGTTGAAGTCGATGCCGTAATTGCCGCGCAGGAACATGCCGTCATAGCCCGGCCCGCCATTGACAGTGTCGCCGGCGAAGAACCGGTCGACATCGAAGAAGAAGATGTCGCTGCCGCTGCCGCCGGTCAGCGTGTCCCGGCCCTTGCCGCCGTAGACGACGAAGCTCGCATCCGTCTCCGCCGAGCCGTTGAAGGTGAAGTCCTCGTCGCCGAGCAGGGCCGAGCCGTTGACCTTGGCCTGGACGCCGGGCGCGAAGTTGGCGTCGTGGGTGGTGATCACATAATCGTAGCGACCGGCGCCGGTCTCGCCGAAATTGGTGTTCGAGCCGGCGAGGATCGAGAACGCCTCGATGCCGGTGACGTTGGCCGACAAGGTCAGTCCGCCGCCGTAATTGCCCTGCACGACCAGCGTGTCGAAATCGGCCCCGCCAGTGACGATGTCGGCCGGGGTGAGCGTCGCGCCGAAGAAGAAATTGTCGTTACCGCCGCCGCCCAGGGCGGTGTCGTCACCGCCGCCGAACCAGAGGTAGAGGCTGTCGTTGCCGGCGCCCGAGTCAAGGATGTTGTTGGCGGCGTTGCCGGTCAGTTTGTCGTTGCCGTTGCCGCTCCGGGCATTCTCGATGGTGACTCCGTTGGCGATGGTGAATCCGCCGTAGACGCCGGTGGCGTACGAGACCCAGCCGCCGCCGCCATATTCATATCGGAGCGTGGCCGGTCTCAAGTCGATGGTGACGTCCCGGTTACCCACATAGGTGATCGAGTCGATGCCGCCGGCGTCCCAGATCGATTCGAAGCCCGAGGCGAACTGGACGATATTGTGGTTGGCATCGAACGTCGTGCCGTGGTTGGTGTCTTCCAGGACATAGACGTTGTCACCCGTCGCCGTGTCCTCGTTGACCCCGTACTTGTCCTGTATGGCGGCGATGTCGAAGGCCATCAGGCCCTTGACCCAGCCGAACGGATCGGTGGTCCGCGCTTGCCCGTAGGGCGACTTCTGCCAGCCGTCCTCGTACGACATCATCGTGTAGACGCCCTGGTTGAGGTCGTAGTCGCCGGTGGTGTAATCGAAGGCGACGCCCTCGGGCTCGACGCCGCGCATGATGCCCGAACGGCCGCCATTGTCGTGCGGGTGGGCAAGTCCGTGGCCGTGCCCCATTTCGTGGATCAGGGTGTTGAAGCTGAAGCCTCCCGGTGCGACGCCCTGCGGAGTCCAGCGAATGTCGTTGCCGTTGAATTCCGACTGGCCTTCATTGTCCTCGTCGGGCGGGCTCATCCGTCCGAGCAGGCTCGGCCCGACAGCGCCGGACGTGCCCTCGTAGATGATGAAAGTGAAGTCGGCCGCGGCGGTCTGGGTGATCGGGTCGTAGACATTGTCGACGACGAGGTAGATGATGTCCGCGACCTTCTCATAGGCCGCGAAGGCATATTTGTAGGCGGCGATCTCCCAGGCCTCGAACCCCTTTGAGATCATCGTGTCGGTCGTGCCGGGCGTCGTTGGATCCTGGTCGTGATACACTTCACCGGCCTTGGCGAAATAGACGGTGATCACGTTCTTGCCGGTAATGTCGCCCTTGCCCTGGGCGGTGGCGAGCGCCTGGAGCGCGGTGGCGTCCGAATAGTTGGTGGTGCCGGGGGGATTTCCGGTGGAGCGCGGCCCTTCGTTGCCGTCAGGGTTGCGCACCGACTGGTGCATCTTGTTGACCTGGGTGCCCCAATCGAGGGAATACAGGGGGCTGAAGGTGCTGTAATAGGGATCGTAGGTGGAGATGCGGGCGAACAGCTCGTAGTCGCCGACGCCGTCGCCGGTGTCGCCATTGCTGCCGTCCATTTCGAAGGCACGCGCATTGATGTAGTAGGTGCCGCTGGTGAGGACCTCGATGGTGAGCAGGGCGTCGAGGCCGTAAAGCTGCCCGCCCGGTGTCTCGCCGCCGCCGTCGGCGGCGTCGATCCGGTTTCCATTGGAGTCGTATATCTCGATATAGGCGTCGGCGAGGGCGACGCCGTTGGGGCCGGAGGCCGTGCCGTAGAGTCCGATCTGGTAGAGGACTCCGGCGTTGAGATGGATGGCGTAGAAATCCTGGTCGCCGATCGTCTGCAGGGTTCCGATCGTCGAGGGCGCGCCGACGGTGATCGTCGGATTGCCCGGCGGCACGCCGATGCCGTCGCCGGCCTCGTCGTTGCCGGGGAGCGCCACGGCCGCGCTCGGGACGATCCTCTTGCCGATGCCGTCGTCGGGAAAGGCGTCGGCGACGCTGACGGCCGTGAGCATCTTGGAGCTGCCGACCGAGTCCGTATGAATGTCGAACAGTTGGGAGGCTTCAGCGCCACGGAAGCCTGCAAAGCTGTAGGCAAAAGCGCTGTCGGCGAAGGCAAAGTCCGCGAACAGGCGTGACGACCAGTTATTCTGCCCGAATCTCGGCATCCATTGTCTCCCTGATCAGTGCGGGCTCGCGTGCCGTGAGGACGCCTGTACCGCGACCCTTGAGACCGGGTGCGGCATCAAGCCGGAAGCGCGCCGAATGTGGAAAGGAACCGCAACTGGAAACGGCGGAACGGGGCCGGGCCGGAGGCACGCGCGGGAGTCCTGCGGGAGCAGTGAAAAAGCCCTGGTCGCGGCAACCGGTCGAACCCCAATTCTCGCCTTTCTAACAGCGTGGCAAGGTAAAGAAGCTGTTAAGGCTGCTGAAACCCCGCGCGTGGGGATTCGGTTCCGAAACGTCGGGAACCTGTTGGAACTACGTAGTTAATCCGATCGGGGAATTGCGATCGCGGAAACGTGGTGCCGCTTGAGGGACTCGAACCCACGACCCCATCATTACGAATGATGTGCTCTACCAGCTGAGCTAAAGCGGCGCTCCCGAGGAGGCCGGCGCTCTATCAGCGGCGCTGGTCGATGACAAGCGGCAGGAGCGGGAGCCCGGGTGTGGCTCGAAAGCTTAACCGTTTCTCAACCACGTCCGGTGCAGGGTCCCTCGACTGGCGAGCATGAGGACTGCCTGATGGACAGCCTGCGGGCATTTGACGAGCAGCCGGACTATGGCGGGACCGAGGACGATGGCGGCATCGAGGTGCCGCCGGACATCGGCCTCGACGAACGTCGAATGCACGTTCGCGCTTACAATTACTGGGTGTCGCTGCTCGACGGCCGGCCCTATCCCTCGATCCGCGACCTCGAGCCGGACACGATCGGCGATTTCGGTCCGAACAGCGTGCTGCTCGATTTCACCGGCGGCGGCGACGATCCCAAGATCTCCTGGCTCGGCGACGCGCTGCGCGAGGAATGCGATCTGCTCGGCGAGGTCCGGCGGATCAGCGACGTCCCCAAGCGCTCTCTGCTCTCCCGTCTCACCGACCATTATATGCAGATCATCGCCAACAAGGCGCCGATCGGCTTCGAAGCCGAGTTCGTCGGCCAGCGTGCGCGCAACACCATGTATCGCGGCATCCTGATGCCCTTCTCGTCCACCGGCGAGACGATCGACTTCATCTACGGCGTGATCAACTGGAAGGAGCTCGCCGACAGCGCGACGGCCTCGGCGATCGCCGAGCAGGCGTCGAGCCTGCTCGCCTCGGCGCCGCAGATCGAGGCGAGCCCGGTCTGGGCCGACGGGCCGAATGCGGAGCCGCTCGAGCTCGACGCCCCGGCTGAGGGCGGCTGGGACGAGCCGCAGCTCGATCTCGGCGCCCGCCTCGCCGACCGTCTCGGCGCCGCTCGGGACAGCGCTGACGCCGCCCGCGGCGCCGACCAGCGCAGCCGTGCCGCACTCTATCGCGCCCTCGGCCTCGCCTACGATTTCGCCCTCGCCGCCGAAGCGGATCCCGAGCAATATGCCGAGCTGCTCGCCGATGCCGGTATCAAGGCCCAGGCGCGGGCGCCGATGACGTCGGTGGCCAAGCTGGTCTTCGGCTCCGGCTACGACAAGGCGCGGCTCACCGAATTCGCCGCCGCCTTGAGCTGGGCGCGCCGGCAGGACCTGCCCGCCGGGGCGTTGCGCGATCGGCTGGAGAGCGATGGCCTCAAGGCCCTGGTCCAGGCCGAGCGCCGCGCCCGCCGCCCGGGACCGAAGCCCGATGCCGGCGAGGCCGCGCGCGAAGCGCTGCGCGCCGCCCGGACGCTAGGTCATGTCGACCTGCCCGGCGAAGCCGAATTCGTCCTCCTCATCGCCCGCCGCGACGAAGTCGGCGGACTGGCCGTGGTGGCTCCGGTCGAGGACGCGGCCTTGCTGGAGCGCGCGATCCGGAAGGCGGCTGCCTAGCCTTGCTCCCCGGCGAAAGCCGGTCCGGCGGCACCAGCGAGAGGACCGAAGCCCGGCCGCGCCGGAGAATCGGCGCTGCTCAGGAAATTCCGGTTCGGCATTTCATCAGCGGCTGGATCCTCGTCCCGAACTTTTCGGTACCCTCGATGAAATCGTCGAAGGTCAGCAGCACGCCGCCGGTGTTGGGAACCGTACTCGCCTCGTCGAGCATCCGCGCGATATTCTCGTAGGAGCCGACCAAGGTCCCCATGTTCAGATTGACCGCGCTCTCCCGGTCGGCGAGCTGGCGGACGTTGGTGGTGCTGCTGGTCTTGTCGGCGGCGCCCTGGGCACCGAGCCAGGCGATCGCTTCCTCATCGGCGCCCTCACGATAGGAGATCCATTTCTCCATCGCCTCCTCGTCGGTCTCCGCGGCGATGACCATGAACAGGGCGTAGATGCGGACGTCGCGGCCGGTCTTGGCGGTCGCCGCCATCAGCCGCTCGTTGTTGGAGGCAAAGGCCGTCGGCGTGTTCACCCCCTTGCCGAGGCAGAAGGCGTAATCCGCATATTGAGCCGAGAAAGCGAGCCCCTCGTCGGAGGAACCGGCGCAGATGATCTTCATCTCGCCCTCGGGCAGCGGCCGCACCCGGCAGTCCTCCATCTGGTAATAGCGCCCCTTGAAGTTCGAGACTCCGGTCGCCCACAATTCGCGCAATATGTGCGCATATTCGCCGAGCATCTGATAGCGGTTGCGGAAATGCTCGTCGCCAGGCCACAGCCCCATCTGGCTGTATTGGCCGATGAGCCAGCCCGTGATCAGGTTGAGCCCGAAGCGGCCGTGGCTGATCGAATCGATCGTGTTGCACATCCGGGCGCAGAAAGCGGGCGGGATGACGAGCGTCGGGCAGGTCGCATAGATCCGGATTTTCTCGGTTACGGCGGCTAGCCCCGCCATCAGCGTGAAGCTCTCCAGATTATATTCCCAGAACTCGGTCTTGCCGCCGAAGCCGCGAAGCTTGATCATCGAAAGCAGGAAGTCGACGCCGTAGCTCTCGGCCTTCTGGGCGATCTCCTTGTTGAGGTCGAAGCTGGGCATGTATTGCGGCGCGTTTTCCGAAATCAGCCAGCCGTTGTTGCCGATCGGGGTGAAGATACCGATTTCCATCACCTGTCTCCCGCGACATGCGCGACGCTGGCGATCTCGACCAGCAGGCCCGGCTTCACCAGGCCGCACTGGATGCAGTAGCGTGCCGGCTTGTCGCCGGGAAAATATTCCGCATAGACGGCGTTCATCGCCGGATAGTCGGCCCAGTCGGTCAGGAAGATGTGGTTGAAGGCGACGTCGGCCATCGACGCCCCGGCGGCCTCCAGCGTGATCCGGATCGTCTCAAGCACGTGCCGGGTCTGCGCCTCGGCGTCGCCGGGATAGAGGATTGTGCCGCCCGGCCCGAGCGCCAGCGTGCCCGAGACGTAGACAGTGTCCCCCGCTTTCGTGCCGGCCGAATAAGGCGCGATCGGGGTCGGGAATTGCGGCGGGTTGATCGATTGGAACGGCATTCAGTCCTCTCCTGCTATCTGGCCGAAGGCGCCGCAGAAGTCGGCGACGGTCGAAACCCAGCCGAAGAAGGTCTCGACATTGTAGACGCTCGCCTTCTGCAGAAATTCCGGCCCAGCCTGGTGGGTCGCGTCCTCGAGCAGGATCCCGAAATATTCGAGGAAGAAACCGTCGCGCAGGGTCGATTCGACGCAGACGTTGGTGGCGATGCCGACCAGCACGATGTTACGGATGCCGCGCGAGCGCAGCACCGAATCGAGCTGCGAGTTGAAGAATCCGGAATAGCGGGTCTTGGGCAGGACGACGTCGCCCGATTTCGGCGCCAGCGTCTCGACGAGCTCATAGTCCCAGCCCCCGCGCGACAGCAGCTTGCCCTGCAGCTCGGGTTTGGCCCGCATCGTCTTCAAGGCGTTCGACTTGTGCCAGTTGGGCGAGCCCGGCCCGCCCGCCTCGACATAGTCGGGGTCCCAGCCGTTCTGGAAATAGATGACCGGCAGCCGGGCGCGGCGGGCGGTTTCGACGACCTTGGCGCACTGCTCGATCACCCTGCCGGCGCCGCCGATGTCGAAGCCGGCGAGATCGAGATAGCCGCCTTGCGAGGCATAGGCGTTCTGCATGTCGACGACGATCACGGCCGTCTCCTCGGCCGCCACTCGGATCGGCTCGGGCCGCGCGGGCAGGGTGACGAGGCGCTTCGTCGTCTCCGCCGCCGTCTCCACCATCATCGGCCTCTCCTCGGGGCGCGAATGTTGACCAGAAGCGGCGCGGGCACAAGCCTGCGGGTCAGGACGGGAAATTGCCGGGGAAGGCGAACTCGCCGATCGGCTTGCGCCCGCTCGGAAGCTCGCGCGCGCGCAGCTTCTCGTCGAGCTGGGCGGGGTCGCCGGTCCGTCCGATCGCGCAGGCGGCGTTGAGCTCGAACCGCTCCGGAATCCGCAGCTCGGCGCGGGCAAGCTCGAACTGGACCCCGGACATTCCGTGGGCGTGATAACCCATCCGCGTCGCCTGCAGGGCAAGGCAGGCCCAGGCGGCCCCGGCGTCGAAACTGTGGGTGGTTGAGGGTTGCGGCTCGCCCGTCTTCTTGTCGGTGAAGGGAAGTCTGTCTGAAAGGATGTAGACCAGCGCCGAGGCGCTGTGCGCCCAGCTCTGGTTCCACGGAATGAGCAGCCCGAGGAAGCGCTCCCAATCCGCCTCGCCGCGTCGTGCGTAGAGGAAGCGCCACGGCTGGGAGTTGAACGCCGATGGTGCCCATCGCGCCGCCTCGAACATCGTTAGCAGATCGGTCTCGGCCATGTCCGACCCGTCGAAGGCCCTCGGCGACCAGCGCTTCAGGAAGAGGGGGTCGACCGGATGGTCGGGCTGTCTTTCGGCCATGAACCTCTCCTCGTCTGCGCCTCTGGCGCCGCCGCTTCGCGCGGGACGGCCGGCGAGTCCAGCCCCAAGGGGTTGCCCCCTCCGCTGCGCGGGGGCATAGGGCGCGCGATCATTCCGACGGCGCCGCGCGCCGCCCCTTCGGGAGCCCTCTATGACCTCGGAAAGCCTCGTCGCGGAGCCCGTCGCCGCCGACGTGCAGATCGTCGACGCCCTCGCCCATGCGCTCGTCGACGGCGCGCTTCCCGGCGAACTCGCCGACTTCACCGACGCAGACCGCATCGCCGCCGCCAGGTTCATCGCCGCCTGCGCCGCTCGCCGCCCGACCGGCCTCGCCCTGGTTCGCGTCGAGACTCTGGGGGGCGCCCTCGGTCATCGCCGAATGCGCATCGGCATCGTCAACGACGACATGCCCTTCCTGGTCGACTCCGTCGCCAACACGCTCGCCGCGCGCGGCCTCACCGTCCACCGACTGCTCCATCCGGTGGTCTGCGTCACCCGCGACGAGGCGGGCTCGCTGCAGTCGGTGGAGCCGCTCTGCGACGATGCCGAGCGGCGCGAATCGATGATGTATCTCGAGGTCGACCGCGATGACGCCCGCGGCCGTCGCGAGATCCTCGCCGACCTCCACCGAGTCCTCGCCGACGTCCGCGCCGCCGTCACCGATTGGCGGGCGATGCAGGCGCGGATGCGCCAGGACGCGGATGAAGCCGGCGACGAGGAAGGCGCGGCTTTGCTCCGCTGGTTCGCCGACGGCGCCATGACTCTGCTGGGCTACGAGGTCGAGCATCCCGACGGAGCGTCGACCGACACGCTCGGCCTGTTCCGGATCCCGGGCGAGCCGACCGATCCCGGAGGTGCCCTCGGTGCGATGCGCTATTTCGAGCAGGGCGGCGCCGTCCCCCTGCTCGCCAAGGCCGAGCGCCGCGCCTCGGTCCACCGCCGGGTGCCGCTGGATCTCGTCGTCGTGCCGGTGAAGCGGGACGGCAAGGTGACCGCGATCGGCGTCCATGCCGGGCTGTGGACCAGCGAGGCCCTCAGCGCGCCGGTCGAGGAGGTGCCGCTGCTGCGCCAGCGCCTCAAGCAGCTCGAGCGCGAATTCGGCTTCGATCCGTCCGGTCACAGCGGCAAGGCGCTCCGCCACGCGGTCACCGCTCTGCCGCATGACCTTCTGGTCAGCCTCAGCCTCGATTCGGTGCGCGAGCTGGTCACCACCGCCATGTCGCTCGCCGACCGGCCGCGACCGACCTTGGTCCTCGTACGCTCGATCCTAAAGGGCAACATGTTCGCCTTCATCTGGCTGCCGCGCGACGAGCTGACCACGCGCCGGCGTCTGTCGATCGGGGCGATGATCGAGCAGGCCTCGCGAGGGCGCATCTCCAACTGGTCGGTCGAGCTCGGCGACGGCGACCTCGCGCTGATCCGCTACACGCTCTACGTCGGGCCGGAGACGCCGACGCCCGATGTCGCCGCGCTCGACCGCCGTCTCGACGAGATGGTGCGCGGCTGGGATCCGGCCGTCGAGGAGGCGCTGGGCGAGCTGGTCGGACCGCAGCGCGCCACCCGCCTCGCCATCACCTATCTTGACGATTTTCCGGAAGGCTATCGGCTGACGGTGCCGCCGGCCCAAGCGGCGCAGGACATATTGCGCATCTGCGCGCTCGACGGCGCCGCCCAGCGCGACGCCCGGCTATATCGGGAAGAGGAGGACGGGCCGAAGCGGCTCAGGCTCAACACCTATCGCCTCGCCGACGTCATTCCGCTCTCCGACGCCGTGCCGGTGTTCGAGAATTTCGGCTTCCGCGTACTCGAGGAACATCCCACCGCGCTCGACGAAGGCCGGCTCGGCTACGTCCACGAGTTCCTGCTCGAGGTCCGCTCGGGCGAGGCCGCGCAGGTCTTGGAGCGCGCCGAGCTGATCGAGCGGGCGATCGCCGAGGTGCTCGAGGGCAAGGCCGAGAACGACCCGTTCAACCAGCTGCTCGTCGCCGCCGCGCTGTCGCCGCGCGCGGTCGTCCTGTTCCGCGCCTGGTTTCGCTATCTGCGCCAGGTCGGTCTCTCCTACTCGATGGTGACGGTGGTCGAGGCGCTGCGCCGGGCACCGGGAGTCGCCCACGGCCTGATCGACCTGTTCGACGCGATGCACGACCCGAGGCATGAAGGGCCGCGGGAGGCAGCGGTCGAGGCGGCCGAGCGCACGATACGCGAAGGCCTCTCCCACGTCGCCGCGATCGACGAGGACCGAATCCTGCGCCTGCTCCACGGCGTCGTCCTCGCGACTCTCCGCACCAACGCCTTCTCCCCCGCCGGCCGCGACGCGCTCGCCTTCAAGCTCGACAGCGCCCGGGTGCCGAACCTGCCGCAGCCGCTGCCATGGCGCGAGATCTGGGTCTACTCGCCCCGGATCGAGGGCATCCACCTGCGCGGCGGGCCGATCGCCCGCGGCGGCCTCAGATGGTCCGACCGGCGCGACGACTTCCGTACCGAGATATTGGGGCTGATGAAGGCCCAGCTGGTCAAGAATGCCGTGATCGTGCCGACCGGCGCCAAGGGCGGCTTCTATCCCAAGCACCTGCCGCCGGTCGCCGACCGCGACGCCTGGCTCGCCGAAGGCACGGAGAGCTACCGGATCTTCATCCGCGCCCTGCTCTCGGTCACCGACAATATCGTCGGCAACAAGATCGTGCCTCCGGACGGAATCGTCGTCCGCGACGACGACGATCCCTATTTCGTCGTCGCCGCCGACAAGGGTACGGCGACGTTCTCCGACGTCGCCAACGCGATCGCCACCGAGCGCGGCTTCTGGCTCGGCGACGCTTTCGCTTCGGGCGGAAGCTACGGCTACGACCACAAGGCGATGGGCATCACCGCGCGGGGCGCCTGGATTTCGGTCCAGCGTCACTTCCGCGAGCTCGGCATCGACGTGCAGTCCGATCCGATCCGAGTCGCCGGCGTCGGCGACATGTCAGGCGACGTGTTCGGCAACGGCATGCTGCTGTCGAAGGCGATCCGGCTGGTCGCCGCCTTCGACCACCGCCACATCTTCCTCGATCCCGACCCGGATCCCGCCATGAGCTGGGAGGAGCGAAACCGCCTCTTCAACCTGCCCCGCTCGAGCTGGGACGATTACCACCGCAAGCTCATCTCGAAGGGTGGCGGAGTCTTCCCGCGCAGCCAGAAGGCGATCCCGCTGTCTCCGGAAATTCGCGCCCTGCTGGGGCTCGAGGCGGAGGAAACCGATCCCGCGACCCTGCTGACCGCCATCCTCGCCGCGCCGGTCGACCTGCTCTGGTTCGGCGGCATCGGCACCTACGTCAAGGCCAAGAGCGAGAGCAACGCCGACGTCGGCGACCCCGCCAACGATCCGATCCGGATCAACGGCGCGGAACTGCGCGCCAAGGCGATCGGCGAAGGCGCCAACCTCGCCATTACCCAGGCGGGGCGGATTGAGTTCGCCGCGCTGGGCGGACGGATCAACACCGACTTCATCGATAACAGCGCCGGAGTCGACTGCTCGGACAACGAGGTCAACATCAAGATCCCGCTGAACCGGGAGATGGCCGAGGGGCGGCTCAGCCTCGAGGCCCGCAACGCCCTGCTCGCCGAGATGACCGACGAGGTCGCCGAGATCGTGCTCGAGGACAACCGCCTTCAGACGCTCGCCCTGTCGGTCGCCGAGCGCGGCGGCGCCGCCGGCCTGCCGCCGCTGTTGAGGGCAATGGAGATGCTCGAGGAGGGCGGCCGCCTCAACCGCGCCGTGGAGGGCCTGGAGTCCAACGAGGAGCTGATGCGCCGGGCCCAGGAAAATCGCGGCCTCACCCGTCCCGAGCTCGCCATTCTTCTCTCGACCTCGAAGATGGCGCTGCAGGCGGCGCTCGAGGGCGGCAAGATCACCGAAGATCCGACTCTGACTCCGGAGCTGTGCGCCGCCTTCCCCGAGACGATGCGCAGGCAGGAGGGCGACGCCATCCTCGCCCACCGCCTCCGCCGCGAGATCATCGCCACCAAGATCGCCAACCGCCTCGTCAACCGTCTCGGCATCACCGCGCCCTTCGCCCTCGCCGAGGAGGAAGGCGCCTCGTTCGGGCAGGTCGCCGCCGCCTTCGTCGCCGCCGAACGCCTGTTCGGCATGCGCGACTTCTGGGACCGGCTCGACAGGGTCGACATTGCCGAGCAGCTTCGCCTCGAATTGTTCGATCAGGCGAGCCGAGCTCTTCAGCTCCACATCGCCGACATCCTGCGCAACGTCTCGGCCTCGGCCAAGCTCGCCGAGGTGGTCGACAGCCTCGGTCCCGGCCTCACCGCCCTCGACGCGGCGGTCGAGGGGCTGCTCCGCCGCGAGGTGGCGAGCGAAGCCAATGCCCGGCGCCAGCGTCTGACCGAGCTCGGCGCGCCCGAGGACATCGCCCGCAAGATCGTCCGCCTGTTCGAGCTGAACGGCGGAGTCGGCATCGCCGCACTGGGCAAGCGCCTCGGCGTCGACGTCATCGAGCTGACCAATGCCTATACCAGGCTCGGCGAGGCGCTCGGCCTCGACTGGGCGCAGGGGGCCGCCAACCGCTTTCAGGCGAAGGACCAGTGGGAACGTCTGCTCACGGCCGGACTCGCCCGCGACTTCGAGCAGCTCCGCCTCGACTTCCTGCACCGCAAGCGCGGCGCCGAGCCGGTGGCGGCGGTCGACCAGTGGGTCGCCGCCCAGGGCGCCCGAATCGACCAGTTCCGCCGAGTCGTCGAGCGCGTCCGCAACGCGCCCGTCACTACCGCCCCGATGCTCGCCCAGATCGCGACGCAGGCGCGGGTCCTGCTCGGGCGATAAAGCGTGGACAATGGCTTTTCACGAGCCGCCGGGGCGGTCCGGCGCGGTCTTCGCCGGAAAAACGTATTTCGTCCCCGTTTCCCGAGCGCGTTCCGAGGCTAGCCCCGACCCCGCACCGCCTCTATCACCGCCGCCATGGCGCGCGGCGGCGAGAGGAGGGCGATCAGTCGGCGGACCCTGCTCGTCGGCGGCGGCGCCGGCGCGGGGCTGATCCTCGCCTGGGCACTGTGGCCGCGCGCCTACGAGCCGAACCTGCGGGTCGGCGAAGGCGAGCATCTGTTCAATGCCTTCCTCAAGATCGCCGCCGACGGCCGCGTCCTGGTCGCGGTTCCGCAGTCGGAGCTGGGGCAGGGGAGCTGGACGGCGCTGCCGCAGATCGTCGCCGACGAGCTCGGCGCGGACTGGCGCACGGTCGGGGTCGAGCCGGCGCCGCTGGGGCCGATCTACGCCAACCGCCTGCTCGCCGAGGGCGAGGACGACGGCTCGTTCGCCGGCGGCGTCCGGCGCTGGCGGGCGCGCAGCTTCGAGGGCGGCGAGGCGGCGATGCTGACCGCCGGCTCGACTTCGGTGCGCGCCTTCGAGCGCAGCCTGCGCGACGCCGGCGCGGGGGCTCGGGCGTTGCTCATGAAGGCGGCTGCCCGCCGCTGGGAGACGGACTGGGAGACGCTCGACACCGCGGCCGGCTTCGTCATGGACGGCGCCCGCCGGCTCGCCTTCGCCGAGCTGGCCGAGGCGGCGGCCGCCGAGGATCTGCCCGCTCATCTGCCGATCCGCGCCGGCATCGACAACCGCCTCGCCGGCCAGCCGCTGCCGCGCCTCGACGCGCCGGCCAAGGTCGACGGCTCGGCCGCCTTCGCCGGCGACATCCGTCTGCCGGAAATGGTCTACGCGTCGGTGCGGGCGGGGCCGAGCGAACATGACGGCCTGGTCCGCTGGGACCGGGCGGCCGGGCTGGCCGTGCCCGGCGTGATCGGCGTGTTCGACGCGCCGGGCTGGGTCGCCTGCGTCGCGACCAACTGGTGGGCCGCCGATCGCGGCGTCGAGGCGCTGCAGGCGGCCTGGACGGTGATCCGGCCCAAAGTTTCCAGCGACGGCATCGACCGGGCGCTGATCCTGGCGCTGGAGCGCGACCAGGGCCGCCGCGTCTACAGCCGCGGCGACCTCGCCGACGCATTCGGCGGCGGCCACGTGCTCCGCGGCCATTACCGCGCCGGGCCGGCCGCCAATGCGCCGCTCGAGACGTTGACCGCGACCGCCCGCCGCGCCGGCGACCGGCTGGAGGTCTGGGCGCCCACTCAGGCGCCCGGCCTGGCGCGGGCGGCGGCCGCGAGAGTCGCCGGCCTCGCCGAGGCCCAGGTCACGATCTATCCGACGTTCGCCGGCGGCGGCTACGGCCGCAAGCTCGAGACTCGGGCGATCGAGCAGGCGGCGATGCTGGCGATGCGGATCGGCCGGCCGGTGCAGCTCGCCTGGTCGCGGCTCGAGGAGAGTGTTCAGGACGGCTTCCGGGCCCCCGCGAGGGCGCAGTTGCTGGCGCGGCTCGACGAGGGCGGCGTCGTGCTCGGGTGGCAGGCGCGGATCGCCGCGCCCGACACCGGCGCCCAGCTCGCCGACCGGCTGCGCGGCGGCGGCACGGCGATGGCCGCGATCGGCGATCCGGCTGCGGGAGCGGTGCCGCCCTATGCCATTCCCGCTGTGACCGTCGACTATCTGCCGGCCGAGACCGGCCTCAGGGTCGGCGGCTGGCGTTCCGGCGCCCATTCCTACACCGCCTTCTTCACCGAGAGCTTCATGGACGAGCTGGCGCGGATTGCGGGGGTCGAGCCGCTCTCCTTCCGAATGCAGATGCTCGGCGACAATCCGCGGCTGGCGCGCTGCCTGACGACGGCGGCGACCCTCGGTGGCTGGGACGGCGGCGTCCCGGGCGGCTCGATGGGCATCGCCTGCCTGAGCGCGTTCGGCAGCCACATCGCCACCCTGGTCGAGGTCGAGCTGACCACCGACCAGAGGATCAGAGTGCTGCGCGCCGTCTGCGCGGTCGATTGCGGCCGGATCGTCAATCCCGACATCGTCCGCCAGCAGATCGAGGGAGGCCTCGTCTTGGGCGTCGCCGCGGCGACCGGCCATCCGATCGGCTTCGAGCACGGCCGGCCGGACGTCCGCGGCCTCCATCAGTTTGGATTCCCCTTGCTCGCCGCCTCGCCCGACGTCACCGTCGAGCTGCTCGACAGCGAGGAGGAGGCGGGCGGAGTGACCGAACTCGCCGTGCCCACGGCGGCGCCGGCCATCGCCAACGCCCTTCACGCCCTGACCGGCCGGCGGCTGCGGTCGCTGCCGCTGAGGGTTGGTGGATGACGCCGCCCGCCGGACATCCGTCGGTGTCGGTGCCGAAGGTCGGGGTGCTGCTGGTCAACCTCGGCACGCCGAACAGGCCGGAGCCCGGCGCGGTGCGGCTCTATCTCAAGGAGTTCCTGTCCGATCCCCGCGTCGTCGAGATCCCCAGGCTCGTCTGGCAACCGATCCTGCACGGATTGATCCTGAGGACTCGGCCGAGACGGTCGGCGCGGGCCTACCGGCAGGTGTGGACCGATCAGGGTTCGCCGCTGGCGGCGATCACCGCCGGCCAGGCCCGCGCGCTCGAAGGCGCGTTCGGCGAGGGCGTCGTCGTCGACCACGCGATGCGCTACGGCGAGCCCGCCATCGGCGAACGCATCGCGACGCTCAAGGCGCAGGGCTGCGACCGCCTCCTGATCGCGCCGCTCTACCCGCAATATTGCGCGGCGACGACCGCGACCGCCAATGACGCCGCCTTCCGCCAGCTCCAGCGGATGCGGTGGCAGCCGGCCGTGCGGACATTGCCGCCTTATCATGACGATCCCGCCTATATCGGCGCGCTGAAGACTCGCCTGGAAGGAGGGCTGGCCGCGCTCGACTTCGAGCCTCAGGCGATCGTCGCCAGCTTTCACGGCATGCCGCGGCGGACTCTGGAGCTGGGCGACCCCTATCATTGCCATTGCCGCAAGACCGCTCGGCTGCTGGCCGAGGCGAGCGGCCGCGAACTGCTGGTCGCCTTCCAGTCGCGTTTCGGCCGCGCGAAGTGGCTGGAGCCCGCCACCGACGCGACCCTCGCGGCGCTGCCGGCACGCGGCGTCCGCAAAGTCGCGGTGCTCGCGCCCGGCTTTGCCGCCGACTGCCTCGAGACGCTCGAGGAGCTGGCGATACGCGGTCGCGACACCTTCTTCGCCGCCGGCGGCACCGACTTCGCCTGCCTGCCCTGCCTCAACGACAGCCCGGCCGGCATCGCCATGCTGCGCACCATTCTGGCCCGCGAGCTTGAAGGCTGGACGGGCCGGACGTAAGGGCCGCCCATATAAAAACTGGGAGAGAGAAATGGCACGCGTTGCGATCGTCACCGGCGGCACCAGAGGCATAGGCGAGGCGATCAGCGTCGCGCTCAGGGACCAGGGCGTCACCGTCGCCGCCAATTATGCCGGCAACGAGGAGAAAGCGCGCGAGTTCAGCGAGCGCACCGGGATCAAGACCTACAAGTGGGATGTCTCCGATTACGACGCCTGCCAGGAGGGGGTGCGGCAGGTGGAGAGCGAGCTCGGGCCCGTCGACGTTCTGGTCAACAATGCCGGAATCACGCGCGACGCGACGATGAAGCGGATGACCCGCCAGGCCTGGGACGAGGTGATCGACGTCAACCTGGGCGGCTGCTTCAACATGGCGAAGGCGGTGTTCGAGGGGATGCAGGGGCGCAAGTTCGGCCGCATCGTCAACATCGGCTCGATCAACGGCCAGGCCGGTCAATACGGCCAGGTCAACTACGCCGCGGCCAAGTCGGGAATCCACGGCTTCACCAAGGCGCTGGCGCAGGAAGGCGCCCGCGCCGGGGTCACCGTCAACGCGATCGCGCCCGGCTATATCGACACCGAGATGGTGGCGGCGGTGCCGGAGGACGTGCTCGCCAAGATCGTCGCCCGAATCCCCGTCGGCCGCCTCGGCAGGGCCGAGGAGATCGCCCGCGGCGTCGTCTTCCTGTGCGGCGAGGAGGCCGGCTTCATCACCGGCTCGACGCTCAGCATCAACGGCGGCCAGCACATGTACTGAGATGGCGACAGTCGCTTTCGGACCCGCCGCATCGCTGCCGGAACCGCCGCGGATGAGAGCGACCGTCCCCTCGCGGCGCCCGCGATGACGGGGCCGGTCAAACGCTCGGTGATGATCGGCGGCCACGCGACCTCGATCAGCCTGGAGCCGGTCTTCTGGGAGGCGCTCCGGGCGGCGGCCGAGGCCGAAGGGCTGCCGCTCTCCGCCCTGGTCGCGCGCATCGACGCGGCGCGGGTGGAAACGCCCGCCCCCCCCAACCTCGCCAGCGCCCTCCGCGTCTGGCTGTTCGAGCGGGCTGGACGCTAGCGGCTCAGGTGTCCGCAGAAATAGGCGCCGGACCCCAATTTCCAGGTCGCTGGAAACGGCAAGGCTGGCGAGGCGCTAGGCCACCTTTCGGCTGTACCGCTCTCTCAGCGTCTTCTTGTCGATCTTGCCGGTTCCGAGCTTGGGCAGCGGCGACTGATGCACCCAGATATGTTGGGGAATCTTGTACTGGGCGATGCGGCCGTCGAGGAAGGCGCGCAGCGCGTCGGCGTCGAATCCCGGTTCGTCCTCGGCATAGATGACCGCCGCCGGCACCTCGCCGAGCCGCTCGTCGGGCACGCCGAACACCGACGCTTCCGACACGGCCGAGTGCGAATAGACCGCCGCCTCGACCTCCTGGCAGCTGATATTCTCGCCGCCGCGTATGATGATGTCCTTCTTGCGGTCGACGATGAAAAGATAGTCGTCCTCGTCGAGATAGCCGATATCGCCCGTCTTCAGATAGCCATCGGCGGTGAACGCCGCCGCGGTCGCCGCCGGATCGTTCCAGTAACCCCGGAAATTCGCGGCCGAGCGGATGCCGATCTCGCCGGTTTCGCGCACTGGCAGGTGGCGGTCGCCCTCGCCCAGGATCGCGAGCTCGACCATCGGCTTGTGCGGGCGGCCGGTCGAGGCGGGCTTGTCGGCGTAATTCTGCCAGAAATTGCCGCAGCCGACCGCGTTGGTCTCGGTCAGCCCGTAGCCCAGGGCCGGCTGCGCCCCCTTGAAGCTCTCCTGCAGCCGCTTAACGTGCGCGACCGGGCGCGCCGCGCCGCCGGCGGCGATGTCGGTCAGCGAGGAAAGGTCGTATTTCTCCCGGTCGGGATGCTGCATCAGCTCGAGGCTCATCGTCGGCACGCCGACGAAATAGGTGACCTTCTCGTCCTGGATCAGCTTCAGGGCCTCGCCCGGATCCCATCTCGGCATCAGCACCATGCCGCGGCCGATGACGAAGCTGTTCAGCAGAACCGGCACTTCGCCGGTGACGTGGAACAAGGGCACATTGACCAGGGTGCGCGGCGGATTGGGAGGCGGGCGGCCCTCGCCCTCGAGGATGCCGAGCAGCGCCAGAAGGCTCATCGAATAGGTGTAGACGCCAGTGGTGACGGCGCGATGGGTGGAGAGCGCGCCCTTGGCGACGCCGGTCGATCCGGAGGTGAACAGGATGGTCGCGTCATCCTCGGGCGCGACCTGCGGCAGGTCCGCCTCGCCTCGGCCGTAAAGCGGCGCCAGCGCCTCGGCGACCAGCTTATCGACCGGCAACTCGACGCTGGCGATGTCGAGGCCGGTCGCCGCGAGCCGCTTCGCCCGCGGCGAGTCGCACAGGACGAGGCAGGGTTCGGTCAGGCTGAGGCCCTGCTCGAGCTCGCCGGCCTGCCACCATCCGTTGACCAGCGTCGCGACGCCGCCCGCCTTCAGCACGGCCATATAGGCGACGATCCAGGCCGGGCAGTTGCGCATCGCGATCGCCACCCGGTCGCCCCGGCCGACGCCCCAGCCGCCGGCCAGCGCCCGCGCCAGCCGCGTCGCCTCGGCGTTAAGCTCGCCGAAGGTGATCCGCTCGCCGTCGGCGATGACGCCGACCGTCGCACCATGGAGCGCGCAGAAGGCGTCGAACATCCCCGGCAACGTCGGAGGCAGGTTGAGGACGATCTTGCGCCCCTGCGCGTCCTCGCCGAGTTGGACGCGGCCGCCCGGGCCCGTCACCTGGGCCAGCACCGCGTCGAACTTGCGGTCCAGCTCGCTCGGCATCCGACTCTCCCTTCCCGTTTCCTTCTCCCCCTCCTAATAGGGAAACGCGCCGGAGGGGGAAGCCTTTGATCGATCCGATACTGACAAGCCTGTCGACGGGTCTGGACCAATATGTCCGCTGGTCCGAGCTCGGTCTCGATCCGGTGATGGTCGCACTCGGGCCGCTCAAGATACGCTGGTACTCGCTGGCCTATCTCGCCGGCATCCTGATCGGCTGGTGGTACCTGCTGAAGCTGATCGACCGGCCGGGGGCGCCGATGGCGCGCCGCCACGCCGACGACATGGTTTTCTACGCGACCCTGGGCATCATCCTCGGCGGCCGACTCGGCTATGTCCTCTTCTACCGCCCCAGGTTCTACCTGAACGATCCGGTGGAGATCCTGCGCATCTGGGATGGCGGCATGTCGTTCCACGGCGGCGTCCTCGGCACCACGCTCGGCATCCTGTGGATGGCCCGCAAGCACAGGCTCGACTGGCTGCGGATCCACGATTACGTCGCCTGCTGCGCGCCGTTCGGGCTGTTCCTCGGTCGCCTGGCCAATTTCGTGAACGGGGAGCTCTGGGGACGCGAGACCCATGTGCCGTGGGCGATTCGTTTCCTCGAGCCGACCGGCCGCCTGGTCGGCGGCCAGCCCGAGATGGTTGACGGGCCGCCGCGCCACCCGAGCCAGCTCTACGAAGCGGGCCTCGAGGGCCTGCTCCTTTTCGCCATCCTGTGGTTCCTGTTCTGGAAGTCCGACGCCCGCTACCAGCCCGGAAAGCTGGTCGGCACTTTCCTGCTCGTCTACGGTCTCAGCCGCTTCCTCGTCGAGCTGGTCCGACAGCCGGACGAGGGCCTCGAACACCTCGCGTGGGGCCTGACCATGGGCCAGACGCTGACCGTGCCGATGATCGTCGGCGGCGCCTGGCTGATCGCCACGGCGGGGCGCAGGAGGCAAAGGGTCGAGCCGGTCGCCGGGACGGAGAGCGTGGCCTGACATGCCCTCACCCTCCCGAGCGTGGCGGCTTGGGCCCCTCCCTCGTCCCTGTCGGCAGACGGGCTTTCGCCGCCGATCCTCCCCCTGTGACTGCAGGGGAGAGGGAGCGGCCCGCCGTGAAGCGCTGGGCGGGTGAGGGCAGGATGTCCCTCGCCGACCGCCTCCGCCGCCTGATCGAGGCGCAGGGCCCGATTCCGGTCGCCGACTACATGGCGCTCGCCAACGCTCATTATTATGCGGGCCGCGACCCGCTGGGCGCTGCCGGAGACTTCGTTACGGCGCCCGAGATCAGCCAGATGTTCGGCGAGCTGATCGGCCTGGCCCTCGCCGATCTGTGGATTCGTGCCGGCCGTCCGGGACGAACAAGCTATGTCGAGCTCGGCCCAGGCCGCGGCACCCTCGCCGCCGATGCGCTGAGGGCGATGCGCGCCGCCGGGCTGGCTCCCTCCGTGCATTTCGTGGAGACCAGTCCCGTCCTCCGAGCGGCCCAGGCGGAGCGAGTCCCCGACGCCGTCTGGCACGACGACCTGTCCACTCTTCCCGCCGACGGCCCGATCCTCGCCGTCGCCAACGAATTCTTCGACGCCCTCCCGGTCCGCCAGCTGGTCGCCACCCCCTCCGGCTGGCGCGAGCGCCGGGTCGCGGTCGACGGCGACCGCTTCGTTCCGGTCGCCGGTGCGCCGATCCCCGAATCGGCTATCCCGGCGCCTCTTCGCGGCGCTCCGCCGGGGACGGTGATCGAGGCCTCGCCGGCCTCCCTGGCCTGCCTGCGCCAGCTCGCCGAGCGAATGATCATGTGCGGCGGGACGGCGCTCATCGTCGATTACGGGCACGACCGGACTTCGGCCGGGGAGACATTGCAGGCGGTGCGGGCGCATCGATATGCAGATCCATGGACGGCTCCGGGATCTTCGGACCTCACCGCCCATGTCGACTTCGAGGCTGTGCGCGAATGCGCATGCCGGGCGGGGCTGGCAACTCACGGGCCGGTCCCGCAGGGCGAATGGCTGAACCGGCTCGGCATCGACGCCCGTGCCGCGGCGCTGGCGCGGCGCGCGCCCGACCGAAGCGAGGACGTCCTGGCCGCGAGGAACCGGCTGGTGGCGCCGGAGGCCATGGGAAGCCTCTTTCGCGTGCTCGGCCTTTCCTCCCCGGGCTGGCCGGCTCCGGAAGGTTTTCGATGATCTCCTATCGAGACGCCGCCCCCGCCGACGCGGCCGTCCTTGCCGACCTCCACCGGCGCAGCTTCGTCGAGACGTTCGGTCATCTCTACCGGCGCGAGGATCTCGAGGCCTTCCTCGCCGGTCTCAACGAGGACGGTTTCCGCGGCGAGCTTCTCGACGGCGAGCATCGGGTCCGCTTCGCCGAGGCGGACGGCGTCCCGGTCGCCTTCGTCAAGCTCGGCCCGGTCTCGCTGCCGGTGCAACCGGTCCGGCGCGCGCTCGAATTCCGCCAGCTCTATGTGCTGAAGCCCTGGCAGGGGGCCGGCATTGCCGCCGCGCTGACGGATTGGGCGCTCGCCCTGGCGCGCGCGCGCGGCGCCGAGGAGCTCTATCTCTCCGTCTGGGCGAATAACGACCGCGCCAAGGCTTTCTATCGCCGCTACGGCTTCGCCTATGTCGGCCCCTACAAGTTCATGGTCGGCGCCCAGGCCGACGAGGACGAGATATGGAAACTGGACCTGTAGAGACGCTGAGAACGGCGGCTCTCGAAGACGTCCCGCACGGCTTCCTCGGCCGCCGCGGCGGGGTCTCGCGGGGAATCTGCGCCGGGCTCAATGTCGGCTGGGGCTCCGACGACGACCGCGCCGCGATCAGCGAGAATCGTCGCCGCGCCGTCGACTCGGTCGCTCCCGGCGCGAAGCTGGTGACGGTCCGCCAGGTCCATTCGGCGGACGTGGTCTATGTCGATGCGCCCTGGCCGGAGGAGGCGCGGCCGCGCGCCGACGCTTTGGTCACCGACCGCCCCGGCCTCGTCCTCGGCATCCTCACCGCCGACTGCGCCCCCGTCCTCCTCGCCGACCGCGAGGCGGGGATCGTCGCCGCCGCCCATGCCGGCTGGAAGGGAGCGCTGGCCGGGGTGGTCGAGACGACCGTCGCGGAGATGGAGCGTCGCGGCGCGTCGAGGGCGCGAATCGCTGCGGCGGTGGGGCCGTGCATCGCTCGCAAATCCTACGAGGTGGACGACGGCCTTTTGTCGCGATTCGGGTCGATCAATGGCGATTTCGAGCGATTCTTCACGCTTGGCGCGCGTCCCGGCCACCGCCAGTTCGATCTCGAGGGCTTCATTCTCGCCCGCCTCGCCGCGGCCGGGCTGGAACGGATCGGGGCGCTCGGCGAGGACACCTATTCGCAGCCCGACCGCTTCTTCAGCTACCGCCGCGCGACCCATCGCGGCGAGCCGGACTACGGTCGACAGATCAGCCTAATCGCTCTCTAATTCCCCTCTCCCGCCTTTCGCGGGAGAGGAGGGGCCCAAGCCGAAGGCTTGGGAGGTGAGGGTTTTGCTGACTCGGGTGTACAGACCCTCACCTCCCACCGCTTCGCGGCGGGCCCCTCCTCTCCCGTGAAGGACGGGAGAGGGGTTTCGTGGGCTGCCTTCCCGTGTCATCACCCCCACAAGGTTTGGGAGGGGACGCACATCTATGGCCGCACGCTGGGGCCTGTGGGGCGGGCTCGTCGCCTTCGTCGTCATGCTGCTCATGCCCGCCCCGGCGGGCATGTCGCCGGCGGCATGGCGGACGACCGCGATCATCGTGCTGATGGCGACCTGGTGGATGACCGAGGCGCTGCCGCTCACCGCCACCGCGCTGATCCCTTTCCTCGCTTTCCCGCTGCTCGGAATCATGACCGCCGGCGCCGCCGCCGCGGCTTATTATTCGCCGATCCTGTTCCTCGTCCTCGGCGGCGCGATCGTCGCTCTGGCGATCGAGCGCACCGGCCTCCATCGCCGCCTCGCGCTCGCCATCGTCAGCCGCGGCGGCGGAGGGCCGGCCCAGATGCTGTTCGCCTTCATGGCGGCGACGGCGGTGCTGAGCACGATCGTTTCCAACACGGCGACGACGCTGATCATGATGCCGATCGGCCTCGCCGTGCTGCGCGCGGCCCGGATCGAGCCCGGTCATACGGGCGGCTTCGCCGGCGCGCTCGCCATGGGGATCGCCTTCGCCGCGACGATCGGCGGCTTCGGCACCCTGGTCGGTTCGCCGACCAACGCGATCGCCGCCGGCATCATCGAGAAGGCAACCGGCTTCCGCATCGATTTCCTGACCTGGGCCCTCTACGGCATGCCGCTCGTCCTGGTGTCGGTGCCGTTGTGCTGGGCGATCCTGATGAAGGTGCAGCGCGTCTCGACCGCCGATTTCGATCCCGAAGCGGCGCGAGCCGGCATCGGCGAGGTCTCCCCCTGGTCGACCGCGGAGAAGCGGCTCGTGCCGCTGGTCGCGGCGACCGTCGCGGCCTGGGTCGCGATCCCGTTCGTCATCCCCTATCTGCCCAGGGATTCGCTGACCGACGGCACCGTCGCGGTGGTCGCGGCGCTGCTTCTGTTCGTCATCCCCGACGGCACCGGCCGGGCCATCCTCAACTGGGAAGAAGCGAACCGAGCGCCGTGGGGGGTGATCATGATGTTCGGCGGCGGCCTCGCGCTCGCGGCCGGCATCGGCGAATCGGGCCTGGCGGAATGGATGGGGGTGGCGCTTCAGCCGCTTCGCGCCGTCCACCCGCTGGTGGTGGCGGCGGTGCTGGTCGCGATCGTCATCGTCGTCACCGAATTCGCGTCCAACGTCGCCACCGCCAGCGGAGTCATTCCTGTCGTCGCCGGAATCATCGCCGCCACCGGCATCGATCCGATCCTGCTCGCGCTGCCCGCCGCCTTCGCCTCGAGCTGGGGCTTCATGTTGCCCTCGGGCACCGGCCCCAACGCCATCGCCTGGGCGACCGGCCACATCGCGCTGCCGCGCATGCTGAGAGCCGGCCTGCTCCTCGACTTCGCCGGAGTGCCGCTGATGGTCGGGATTGTCTGGGCGATCGCGGCGATTCTCGGCTAGCGGCGCGCCCGCCTGATGGTTTAGGAAGCGCCCGGGCAACCGACCTCACCCCCCGGGGCCGCGCTTCCTCGCGCGGCCGGTGAGCCTGACCCTGAGCAGGCTCGGTCTCCACGCAGCGGACGCAGCTGGCCGAAAGGAGGCATTGCATGCAGGACGAAAACGACATGACCGGCGCCACGCCCCGCCGCCGTCCCAAGGCGAGCGTGCTCGAAATCGGCGGCCGCCGGCTGAAGCCCTCCACTCTCATGATGGGCTATGGCTACGATCCAATGCTCTCCGAAGGCTCGCTGAAGCCGCCCATCTTCCTCACATCGACCTTCGTCTTCGAGAATGCGGCGGCCGGCAAGCGCCACTTCGAGGGCGTCACCGGCAAGCGCCCGGGCGGCGCCGAGGGCCTCGTCTATTCGCGTTTCAACGGCCCCAACCAGGAGATACTCGAGGATCGTCTGAGCCTATGGGAGGATGCCGAGGACGCGCTCAGCTTCTCCTCGGGCATGTCCGCGATCACCACGCTGATTCTCGCCTTCGTCCAGCCCGGCGACGTCGTCGTGCATTCCGGCCCGCTCTATGCGGCGACCGAGACCCTGATCGCTCGCATCCTCGGCCGCTTCGGAGTCAAGTGGCTCGACTTTCCGGCCGGCGCGACCCGCGAGGAGATCGAGGCCATCCTCGAGCGCGCCAGGACGCTGGGCCGGGTCTCGCTCATCTATCTCGAGAGCCCGGCCAATCCGACCAACGCCCTCGTCGACGTCGAGGCCGTCGCCGCGGCGCGCGCGAGCGTGCTCGGCGACGAAAGGCCACCGATCGCGATCGACAACACCTTCCTCGGCCCGCTCTGGGCTCAGCCGCTGCGCCAAGGCGCCGATCTGTCGGTCTATTCGCTGACCAAATATGCCGGCGGCCACAGCGATCTCGTCGCCGGCGGAATCACCGGCGCTAAGGAATTGATCAACACCATCCGCATGCTCCGCAACACGATCGGCACGATAACCGATCCCAACACGGCCTGGATGCTGCTCCGGAGCCTGGAGACGTTGGAGCTCCGCATGACCCGGGCGGGCGAGAATGCGGCGAAGGTCTGCCGCTTCCTGCGCGACCATCCCAAGATCGAGAGCGTCGGCTATCTCGGCTTCCTGGAGGACGGCGGCGACGCGAGGCAGGCCGACATCTATCGCCGCCACTGCACCGGCGCCGGCTCGACCTTCTCCCTCTACCTGAAGGGCGGCGAGAAGGAGGCGTTCGCTTTCCTCGATTCGCTGGAGATCGCCCATCTCGCGGTCAGCCTCGGCGGCACCGAGACCCTGGCCAGCGCCCCTGCCGCGATGACCCATCTCTCGGTGCCCGACGACCGCAAGCAGGCGCTCGGCATCACCGGCAATCTGGTCCGCGTTTCGATCGGGGTCGAGGATCCCGACGACCTCATCGCCGACTTCGACCAGGCGCTGCAGGCGGTTTGAAACAGACCACGTGCTTTTCCACGAAAGTACGTGTCCCCTTTACTCCTCCTGGCGAGAGGAGGATGCTCGCCTCTCCCGCAACATCGGAGTGGGGCCGATGGCGAACGTCCGCATCCTCCAGGCCGGAGCCGCGAAGCCGAAGGGCGTGTGGCCGTACACGATCTGCATCGTCGCCAACCCGTGGATCGAATCGCCGCAGAATTCGGGCCAGTTCCTCGCCGACCCGATCATGAACAACGAGCCGATGTTCGACTCGAAGGCCCGCTATATCATCGATTCCGTGACGGGCCGCCTTCCCGGCCAGGCCGAGAAGATGTTCGGCGCGCTGTCGGCCGACTGGCGGATCGTCAGCATTTTCGATAACGGCCTCAAGCGAAAGAATTCGAATTCGCTGATCGCCCACGACAACACCAACATCGTCGTCGCTCGCCAGCCGAAATTCCCCGACTTCCTCAAAAAGTACAAACTTCCGAAAATGGGCAGGCTGCGCGCCGATGTCGCTTTCGCGGTCACGGCGTCAGCCACGCACAGTCGCTGCAGCGGCTGGTTCACGCTCGACGACGACAGCGTCCCCGGCCGGCCGTTTACTATCGACGGCAAGGCGATGGTCCACCGGCCTCAGAACAAGCTGCCAGGCGCGGTGGCGCTCCATGTCAACGCCAGATCACTGGTGGCTTTGCATGAATTCAGCCACTCCGCCTCGAGCTGGACGAACGGCATGATCACCGATCTATACGCCGACGCCGGCGAGGGCCTCAACAAGCGCAGGGGGCGGCCGATTCCCGGCCAATTCTGCGTTTACGACAACCAGGCCTTCGCCGCCGCCCCGGATCGCGGCGGCGGCCTCGCCTATCCCGGCGACTGGACATCCTACCATTGCGAGCTGGCCGATACGGCCTTTCCGGCGGTGATGGACGATTACTGGCAGGCGTCGGGCAACAAGCCGGAGAAATGCCGTCACGACAAGCTGACCCGCCAGTTCCTGCTCGACCGGGTTCAGACGATCATGGCGCGCTAGAGGAGCGAGAAGATGGAACCGGTAAGGCCCAAGGACAAGCAGCACGCGCTCAAGACCGGCGCGACCGAAGAGGAGCTGGCCGAATATAACCGGCTGACGGCCGAGCGGTTCACCACCAACCCCTATGTCGCCAAGTCGCCGGAGGAAATCCGCGCCGAAAAGGAGCGCGAGCAGCGGATCGCCGATCTCCACCACAAATTGTTCAGCGACGTCTAGCTGCCGTCATCCCGCGAATGCCGCCACTTCAGGTCTGACGGCAGGGCGGAATTCTGAAACCCGGCTTTCGTCGCGGTGACGCTATTCTCGCGACCAGTCCACCACTTCCCACCCCTCCGCCTTGGCCAGCCTGATCAGCCGCGCATGGGCGTTAGCGGCGACCGCTTCGTCGGCCCAGCGGTGGACGTGATGGTCCGAGGCGTGATCGGAGTAGAATCGGATGTGGACGGCCTCGCGGTCGAGCCCCTCGCGCTGCAGCCAGGCGAGGATCATGTCCTTCTTGGCCGCCCCGTGGCAATTGGCGCCGTCGATCTTGGCCACCACACGGCCTTTCGAGTCTAGGCGAGTCTCGGTCGCGACAACATCGTCGAAGCCGAGCCGGCGGGCGATGGCGGCTGCGTAGAGCCGGTAGGAGGCGGTCGCCATCACCAGCCGCCGCCCCGCTGCGCGGTCGGCGGCGATCGCGCGTCGGGCGCCGGGCATGATGTTGGTGGCGAGCTGGCGGTCGGCGAAGCTCTCGATCACTGGCTCCAGGCGCTCCGGTGCGAGGCCGCGGCCGACCAGCAGGACATAGTTGACCTCCTTCAAACGGCCGCGGTCTATCAGCTTCAGGCCATAGGCGACCATGGCCAGCAGGACGAACGGCAGCAGCGCCAGCCGCCAGGGCGCCAGCGCCAGAGCGGCGTGGATCAGGAACGGCGTGTAGGTCGCCCGCCGAGTGATCGTCCGGTCCATGTCGTAAATGGCGAGCAGCGCCTTCATCAAAAGCGCCTCAAGCACCGGCGCATCGCCTTGTCCAGTTGCCCGCAGAGGGGAATTGAAGCATGACCCGCGCATGAGCACGGTCGCGCGTTTCACTGAGAGCGTCGAGGACGGCCGGCGCGTGCTGCGTTTCCAGGGCGACCTTACTCTGCCCCGGCTCGGCGTGCTTCCGGCACGCCTGGAGCGTTTGAAGGGCGACCGCTTCGTGCTCGACCTCAGCGATATCGGCCGGATGGATACGATCGGCGCCTGGATCGTCCACCGCACCGCCCGCGACCGTCAGGGCGAGATCGTCGGCGCCGGGGAAGGCGTCGCCACACTGCTTCGCCAGGTCGAAGCGGCCGACCGGCCGGTCAAGGTCCGTCCCGACCCGCCCTCGCCGATCGCTCGCGTCCTCGGCCAAGTTGGCGCCGCGACGATGGAGGCCGGCCGGACTTTCGTGGGCCTGATCGGCTTCTTCGGCGCGATGCTCATCGCGCTCGCCAGCGTCATCCGCCAGCCGCGCCGCTTCAGGCTCAATGCCGTCGTCCAGCGCTTCGAGGTGGTGGGAGTCCATGCCTTCGGCATCATCGGGTTGATGAGCTTCCTGGTCGGCATCGTCATCGCGCAGCAGGGCGCGGTGCAGCTTCGGCAGTTCGGCGCCGAAATCTATACGATCAACCTGATCGGCCGCTCCTCGATCAAGGAGTTGGGCGTGCTGATGACGGCGATCATGGTCGCCGGCCGCTCCGGTTCCTCCTTCGCCGCGCAGCTCGGCTCGATGAAGCTCGCCGAGGAGGTCGACGCGATGCGTACCATCGGCGTCTCGCCGATGGAGGCACTGGTGCTGCCGCGCGTCTTCGCGACCGTGCTGATGATGCCCCTCCTGAGCTTCTATGCTGCGATCGTCGCGATCATGGGCGGCGGCATCTTCTGCTGGATCTCGCTGGAGATTCCGCCGGTCACCTTCGTCCAGCGCATCCGCGAAGTGGTGCCGCTGACCGACCTCTGGCAGCTGCTGATCAAGGCGCCGGTCTTCGGCCTGATCATCGCCATGGCGGGCTGCTTCCAGGGCATGCAGGTCAAGCACGACGCCGAGGAAGTGGGTCTGAGGACGACCACGGCCGTCGTCCACGCCATCTTCCTGGTGATCGTGCTCGATGCCTTCTTCGCCGTCTTCTTCACCGAAGTGGGCTGGCTGTGAACGAGGAAGCCGACCCCATCATCGAGGTTCGCGGCCTCAGGAACAGCTTTGGCGAGCAGGTCATCCACGACGGGCTCGATCTGGAGGTCCGCCGCGGCGAGATCCTCGGGGTGGTCGGCGGTTCCGGAACCGGCAAGTCGGTGCTGATGCGCTCGATCATCGGCCTGCAGCAGCCGGACGAAGGCGAGGTCCACGTGTTCGAGGAACCGATGCTCGACCGCGACGATGCCGAGCTGCAGCCGCTCCGCAAGCGCTGGGGGATCTTGTTCCAGGGCGCCGCCTTGTTCTCGACGCTGACGGTCGCGGAGAATGTGCAGGTGCCGCTGCGCGAATTCTACCCGCGCCTCTCCGAGCGTCTGCTCGACGAGATCGCCGCCTACAAGATCGTCATGGTCGGCCTGCCCGAGGATGCCGGGCCCAAATTCCCGGCCGAGCTTTCAGGCGGGATGCGCAAGCGGGCCGGCATCGCCCGTGCCCTGGCCCTCGATCCCGAGCTGCTGTTCCTCGACGAGCCCACGGCGGGCCTCGATCCGATCGGCGCTTCCGCTTTCGATCAGCTTGTCCTTAACCTGCGCGACCAGCTCGGCCTCACCGTCTTTCTGATCACCCACGATCTCGACACGCTCTACGCCATCTGCGACCGTGTCGCCGTGCTCGCCGACCATCGGGTGATCGCGGTCGGAACGATTCCGGAATTGTTGGCTTTGGACCACGAATGGATACAGGAATATTTTCGAGGACCTCGCGGGCGTGCGGCCGAGGAGGCAGTCGAGGCCGATGCGGAGTCGAAATCCGCGACGACCGACGGGGGCGGTGACAGCTGATGGAAACCCGGTCCAACCATATTCTCGTCGGCGCCGTCGTGATGGGCGCGCTCGCCGCCGTGCTGCTGTTCATCGTCTGGCTGTCCAATGCCGGCGGCGACCAGGACCGGCGTTTCGACATTCTGTTCCGGCAGGCGGTGGATGGCCTCGCCAAGGGCAGCGCCGTGACCTTTTCAGGCGTGCCGGTCGGCCAGGTCGAATCGATCAACCTGATGCCGCAGACGCCGGAATTCGTCCGAGTCCGCATCACGGTCGACGAGAAGACCCCGGTCCTGGTGGGCACCACCGCGACGATCAAGGGGGTCGGCTTCACCGGCGTATCGCAGATCCAGCTCGATCCGCCAGACAACGACCCGCGCCGCCGCCGGGTGGACCGGGCGATCGAATGCCCGAAGACCAATCCCGAGGCCCAATGCCCGTTCGGCGTGCCGATCATCCCGACCAAGCCGGGCGCTCTCGGCCAGGTGCTGGAGAGCGCCCCGGAGCTGCTCAACCGGGTCTCGACGCTGACCGCCCGGCTGACCGAATTGCTCGGCGACCGCAACCAGGCGTCGATCGCCGCCATCCTAGAGAACGTCCAGGTGATCAGCCGCAACCTCGCCGAGCGCTCGGACGAAATCGCCGCCACCCTCGCCGAAGCGCGGATCGCGATCCGCCAGACCGGCGTCGCGGTCGAGCAGATGGGCGCCCTCGCGGCGTCGACCGACCAGACGCTGCAGCGCGACATCCGGCCGCTGATCGGCGACCTTAGGCAGACTGTCCGCGCCGCCGAGACCAGCATGAACAATCTCGACGCGGCGATCGGCGACGCCCGGCCGGGCCTTCAGGCCTTCTCGAAGCAGACCGTCCCCGAGATCGGACAATTGGTGCGCGACCTGCGGGAAATGTCCGATTCGCTCTCCGCCGTCTCGCAGCGCCTCAATCAGCAGGGCGCCGGCGGGATCATCGGCGGCCAGAAGCTGCCCGACTACAAGCCGAGGAAAAGATGAGACAGAAGCGTTCCGTCCTGGCCCTCGCCGCCGCCCTCGCCTTGTCCGGCTGCCTCAGCTTCGGCGCCAAGCCGCCCCCGAGCCTGATGCGTCTAACTCCTGATGCCCGGCTCACCGCGTCGAGCCGCACCGCGCCGGCCGGCGAGGCACTCACCGTCGTTCCGCCGAGCGTTCCGGCCGAGCTTCAGACCCCGCGAGTGCCGGTCCGCACCGGCGCCACCCAGGTCGCCTATGTCAAGGGCGCGCAATGGGTGGAGGCGCCGAACATCCTCTTCGCCCGCCTGCTCTCGGAGACGATCGCCGCCCGAAACGGCCGGGTCGTCCTTGATCCCAAGCAGTTCACCTTCGATCCCGGGCAGCGCCTCACCGGGACGCTCCAGGCATTCGGCCTGGAGGCCGACCGGATGGAGGCGGTCCTGGTCTACGACGCCGCCGTGTCGCGCGGCAAAGACGCGGTCGAGACCCGGCGGTTCGAGGCTCGGGTCCCGGTGCCGGCGCTCGACGCGGCATCCGCGCCCGGGGCCCTCAACCAGGCCGCCAATCAAGTCGCGGCCGAAGTGGCCGCCTGGGTGGGCTGAACTTCAGCCGATCGGCTTGCGTTTCAGCCGGGCGCGCAAATCGTCCATGCCGATCGCCTCGACGGTGGCGGCCTTGTCGTCGGCGAGCAGGACGGCGGCGACATGGCCGAGAATCTGGCCGACCAGATCGAGATTCTGCAGCGACTGGCCATGGCGTTGAACGAGGAACGAATCGTTAATGAGCTCGTCGCCCAGTTTCTCCAGCAGCCGCTGCACGTAGCCGAGCTCGTGGGCCAGCCTCGCATCGAGGTCGGGGGTCACGACCGGCGCTGGCGGCGGGACGGCGGCGGTCGGCGCCCGCAAGGTTCGGCACGATGCCGCTTCCGCCCGCGCCTCCGCCTGGATCGCATCGACACGCCGCTGGTCGCGCAGGCCAGTGCATTCCAGCGGCTTCGGCTTGGCCCCGCCGGTCCATTCGTGGACCGGGGTGGGGCCGTCGAACTTGACGCCGCGGCGGCTCCCCGCGGCCCAAGCCACCACCGCCGAAACATGGAGGTCGCCGCGCGCCAAGACCAGCTTCATGCCCGCGTCGGGCAGGCCCGCGCCCTCGATCATCGCGCCGGTTTCGGACAGGTTGCGGATGCGAACGGGCAGGATGCGGCCGCCCGCCTCAACCGTTGCGGCCAGCAGCAGGTTGGTGCGCGGGCTCGCCCGGTCCTCGGGGCCCTTTTCGGGCTGTTTGGCCTCCATCTCGCCCATAAACGGTGCGATTCTCCGACGCACGCCCCACCGCGCTCGGCTAAGAGGTTAAGGCGAAATGGTTAATTCCGGATTAGGCTAGGCTCTTGCTGGCCTGTTCGAACACGTCCTTGCTGAGGCCCGGCGTGGCGACGATTCGCTCGAGCTCGGCCTTCATCCGGTCCTGACGGCCGGCGTCGAATCGGCGCCAACGGCCCAGCGGCGGCACCAGCCGCGCCGCCGTCTGCGGGTTGAGCTCGTCGACGGCGAGGATCATGTCGGCGAGAAAGCGGTACCCGCGGCCGGAGACGTCGTGAAAGGCACGCTGGTTGGCGGCGAAGGCGCCGACGAGGGAGCGCATCCGGTTCGGGTTGGCGAGCGTGAAATCCGGATGTTTGGCGAGCGCCTCGACGACGGCGAGCGTGTCGTCGCGGGTCGATACCGCCTGCACCGTAAACCATTTGTCGAGCACCAGGGCGTCGTCCCGGTAGCGCTCGTAGAAGGCGCAGAGAGCCTCGCATCGCTCGGGGGCGTGGGAATTGGCGAGCGCGCTGAGCGCGCCCTGACGGTCGGTCATGTTGTCGGCTTGGTCGAATTGGCGCTTGGCAAGGGCGGCCGAGTCGCCGGCGCCCGCCGCCATCAAATAGTTGAGCGCCACCGTCCGCAGCCGCCGCGCGCCCTTGGCGGCAGGCGAATATTCGTAGCGGTTTGCGGTGGACGAGGCGTAAGCGGCCCGCCATTGTCCCTCCAGCGCGCGCCCGAGCTCGGCCCGCAGTCCCTCCCGCGCGGTCCGGATCGCCTCGGGATCGACCACCGCCAGCTGGTCGCCGACGAACGACTCGCTCGGCAGCAGCACCGCCTCGGCGGTGAAGGCGGGATCGAGCCTCTCATCGGCCAGGGTGCGGCGGACGGCGTCGATCACCGGCCGATGCTCGGCGTCCCCGGAAATGGCGGCGACGAGCGTGTCGAGCATCAGCTGCTGCATCGCCTCGTAGCGGGCGAATGGATCGTCGTCGAAAGCGGACAGAAAGGCGAGGTCGGCCGCGCTCCGTTCGGTGTCGACGATCACCGGTGCCGAGAAGCCGCGGTTGATCGACAGCAAAGCCGGTTCAGGCAGGGCGTCGAACACGGCCTCGTCCCGCGGCTCGCTGTGCAGGATCAGCGCCTCGGCGAGCTTCTTTCCGCTGTTCTTTCCGAACAGGGCCACGCGCAGCGGGATCGGCATCGGCTTCTTGTCCGGCTGGCGCGGCGTCGGCGGCACTTCCTGCTCCAGCCGCAGGCGGGCGGTGCCGTTCTCCTGGGCCAGCCGGGCCCGGACCCGCGGCGTTCCCGCCTGCTCGTACCAGCGGCGGAAACGGGAGAGATCCTCGCCGCTCGCCGCCTCCATCGCGCGCACGAAATCCTCGCAGGTGACCGCCTCGCCGTCGTGCCGCTCGAAATAGAGATCGGTGCCGGCGCGGAACCTTTCCGGGCCGAACAAAGTGTGAATCATCCGGATGAGCTCGGCCCCCTTATTATAAACCGTGGGGGTGTAGAAGTTTGAAATCTCTATGTAACTGTCGGGCCGGACGGGGTGGGCGAGGGGACCCGCATCCTCCGGGAACTGAGCCGCGCGCAGCAGCCGCACGTCCTCGATCCGCTTGACTGCGGCAGAGCCCATGTCGGCGGAGAACATCTGGTCGCGGAAGACGGTGAAGCCCTCCTTCAGGGACAGCTGGAACCAGTCGCGGCAGGTGATCCGGTTGCCGGACCAATTGTGGAAATATTCGTGCGCGACCACCCCGGCCACGCCATCGAAATCGGCATCGGTGGCCGTCTCCGGATCGGCGAGGATGTAGCGCGAGTTGAAGATGTTGAGACCCTTATTCTCCATCGCCCCGAAATTGAAGTCCGACACTGCAACGATGTTGAACACGGCCAAATCGTATTCGCGGCCATAAACTTGCTCGTCCCACTTCATCGCCGCCTTGAGCGATGCCATGGCATGCTCGGTCCTGGGCAGGTCCGGTTCGCGGACCCAGATGCCGAGATCGATCCGCCTCCCGCTGCGGGTGGTGAAGCTGGAGCGGTTGGCGGCGAGGTCGCCCGCCACCAGGGCGAACAGATAGCAGGGCTTCGGAAACGGGTCGTCCCATTCGGCCCAGTGTCGGTCGCCCCCCAGAGCGCCGGCCCCGACCGGGTCGCCGTTCGAGAGCAGTACCGGGTAAAGCGACTGATCGGCGATCATTCGGACGCGGTAGCGGCTGAGCACGTCCGGTCGGTCGGGGAATGGCGTAATCCGGCGGAAGCCCTCCGCCTCGCACTGGGTGCACAATATCCCGCCCGATTCGTAGAGGCCCATCAACTGCGTGTTGGCCCTCGGGGCGATCTCGACCAGCGTCTCCACCACCGCCCAGTCGGCGGGCACAGCGATCGTCAGGCCATCGCCCTCGATTCTGCAAACTGCCGCTTTGCCGTCGACGCTGACGTCGAGCAGGTCGAGGCCCTGCGCGTCCAACCGCAGCGGCCGGTCGTGCGCTCCGTTGCGTTCGACGCTGAGCCGAGAGCGCACCCGAGTCCGCTCCGCGCCAAGCTCGAAATCCAGCTCGATCTGCGGCACCCGCCAATCCGGCGGCCGGTAATCCTCGCGACGGACGGGCTGGGGAGCGGCGGCGGCGATCTGGGCGTCGAGCATGGCGCGGACTTAGGCGCCGGACGGGAAGGGCGCAATCTTCCCCCCAACCGGTCCTTGACGCTGGTCCTCATTCCGGGGAGGAAACGAAGCCATGCTTATCGATATCCTGGCCGCGGCCGCCGCCGCCCCGGCCTCCTTCGATCCCGAAGCCGCCACGCGCGCCTATCTCGACACGCTGCAGGGCGCCGCGCGCGCTCGCTCGGACGCCTATTTCGAAGGCGGCTACTGGCTGCTGCTGTGGAGCGCACTGATCAGCGTGGCCTCGGCGTGGCCGATGCTCAGCTTCGGCTAGTCGGCGGCATGGCGAAGGTGGGCGGAGCGGCTGACCGTGCGGCGATGGCTGCAGCCGGCGCTCTATGCCGTGCCGTTCATCGTCATCGGCGCGCTAATCGTCATGCCCTGGACGCTCTACTCCGAATATTATCGTGAAAGGCATTATGGCCTCATGAATCTCGGGCTATTCGGCTGGCTCGGCGAGCGCGCCATCCAGCTCGGCATCTCGCTCGTGACGACCGCGATCCTCGTCATGATCGTCTTCGCGGTGATTCGCCGGGCCCGCCGGACCTGGTGGCTGTGGGGTACGGGGGCGCTGACCCTGTTTACCGCATTCGGCGTGCTGATTGCGCCTGTCTTCATCAGTCCGCTGTTCAACACCTACACACCAATGCGGGAAGGACCGTTGCGCGACCAGATCCTCGCCATGGCGCGAGCGCACGACGTACCCGCCGACAACGTCTATGTGTTCGATGCGTCGAGGCAGACCAAGCGCATCTCGGCCAACGTTTCCGGCCTTGGCCCGACCATCCGCATCTCCCTAAACGACAACCTTCTCAACCGCGCCGGCCCGGCCGAGGTGAAGGCAGTGATGGGTCACGAGCTCGGACATTACGTGCTCGGCCACGTCTGGTGGCTAATCCTCGAATTCGGGTTCATGTTCCTGGGCGCCTTTCTGCTTTTGTGGTGGCTGACGCCGCGGCTGCTAGCCCGCTTTGGCGACCGCTGGGGCGTAAGGGACAGCGCCGATCCGGCGGTGCTGCCGCTCTTCTCCGCGATCGTCGTCTTCTACACGCTGGCGATAACGCCGTTTCTCAACACCATCGTGCGCGCCCACGAGAGCCAGGCCGACGCGTTCGGCCTCGACGCGGCGCGCGAGCCCGACGGATTCGCCTCGACCGCGATGAAGCTTTCCGAATATCGCAAGATCGAACCGAGTGCGCTCGAGGAGGCCCTGTTCTTCGACCATCCTTCCGGCCGTACCCGGGTACGGATGGCGATGGACTGGAAGGCGCGGCACCTTGCCGAGCTGCCGCCGGAGCAGCGGGTGATGGTGCGCCCCGCGCCGGTCAGCTAGCGGCGGCGCGCGACTTGAGCGCGATGACGAGACCGGCGAGCGCCAGGAGGCCTCCGGCAACGGCAAGGCTCGACCAGCGATAACCTTCGAACAGGGTCGAGAGGAGCATGGCGAGGATCGGCACGAGGACGCTCGAATAGGCCGCCTTGCCGGGGCCGACGGCGCGCATCACCGCGAAGTAGAGGGGAAAAGCGAGGGCCGAGGCGAACAGGCCGAGATAGAGCAGGCCAAGCCAGTAAGCGGCCCGCGCCTCGACCTCGGGCGGGCCGGCGAGCGCCCAGGCGAGCAGCGCGTTGGCGACAATGCCGTAGACCATGCCCCAGGCGAGCAGGCTGACCAGCGGCCAGGCGGCGAGCCGGCGGCTGGCTTGCATGATGTTGGCCGCTGAGGCGGACAGCACGCCGAGCACGGTGAGGCCGATGCCGAGCAACACCTCGGCCGGGGGCACCGGGCTGGCGCGCATTTCCTGGACGAACAGCAAGGCGACGCCGGCGCACGCGATCGCCGAGCCCGCGACGAAGCCGCGGCCGGTGCGCTGGTTGAGGAACAGCCAGGCGAGTGCGCTGTTCGGCACCATCAGCAGAGCGAATACGGTCGCGACGAGGCCGCTGGTAACGTGGTGCTCGGCCGCATAGACGAAGTTGAAGTTGAGGCAGAATTGGGGGACGCCGAACAGGGCGGCGAAGACGTGGCCGCGGCGGCCGATGCCCAGGCTCGCTCCGGTGGCCGCCGCCCAGCTGAACATGGCCGCGGCGGCGATGACGAAGCGGTAGGTCACCGACCACACGGCCGGCACCGTCCCAAGCTGATCCTTGATGACGATCCAGGTCGAGCTCCAGATCAGGGTGACCAGGAGGAAGGGAATGAGAACCTTGGGGTCGCGGAAATCCCCCGCCGCTGCCGTCACAGCGCGCGTATCGCCGCGGCGAGCGCCGCCACCTCAGCCGGCTCGGAATCCCACGCGGTGACGAACCTCGCCTCGCCCGGCCCCCAGTCGTAAAAATCGAAGCCCCGGTCGCGCAGCGCCTGTGCCTCTTCGGGCGTCACCTTGAGGAACAGCTCATTAGCCTCGACCGGCAGCAGCAGCCGGTCCGGGCCCGCCGCCTCGGCAAGCCGTGCCGCCGCGTCGTTGGCCGCGTTGGCGTTGCGTCGCCAGACGTCGTTCTCGAGCATCGCGAGAAGCTGCGCCGCCAGATACCGCCCCTTGGACAGGAGGTGCCCGGCGCGCTTGCGGCGGTAGAGGGTCGCCTGGCGATGCTCGTCGCCGAAGAAGATGAGCGCTTCGGCCGAAATCCCGCCATTCTTGACGAAGCCGAAGCTGAGCGCGTCGACGCCCGCTTTCCATGTCAGCTCGGCGGGCGTCGCGCCAGTGCTGACGACCGCATTGGCGAAGCGGGCGCCGTCGAGGTGGAAGCCGAGCCCGCGGGCGCGTGCCAGCTCGCCGAGAGCGGCGGTTTCCTCGGTCGTGTAGACGATGCCATATTCCGTCGCGTTGGTGATCGACAGCACCGCCGGCTGGGCCTGGTGGACGTCGTCCCGGACACTCGCCAACAGCGCGGTCACGGTTTCCGGCGTCAGCTTCGCGCCCTCGCCGTCGCCGAGCAGGAGCTTGGCCCCGTGCGTGTAGAATTCGGGGGCGCCGCATTCGTCATTCTGGATATGGGAATCGCGGTGGCAGACGATGCTTCCGTAGGGCGGGCACAACGCCGCCAGCGCCAGCGCATTGGCGGCGGTGCCGGTCGCTACCCACAGCGCCGTCACCGGGGTCTCGAACAGCTCGGAGAAGGCCGAATCGAGCCGTGCGCTCCAGGCATCCCCGTCATAGGCGGTATCGAGCCGGTTCGCCGCCGTGATCGCGGCCACGGCCTCCGGACAGGCCGCCGCCGCATTGTCGGAGAAAAAGCGCATGGCGGCCCATTAGAGGGCGTGCTGGCGAGGTCAACGCGCAACTCGTAGCGAACGGCGCGCCAACCGGAAAAGAAGGCGCTTCGTTTACTACAATTTAGGTGGCTTGGGCCTATCCGTCCGGCTGGCGAGCCAAAGAGGGAAGAACGAATGGGCGTAGAGCATTTTGTGGACGGTCCGGTGGCGGGCAAGCGCAAGGCCAAGCGGGCGCGGGTGCTGCTCGCCGCGAGGCTCCAGACGCCGCACGGCGAGATCGACGCGCGCTTGCGCGACCTCTCCCGCAAGGGTGCCCTGGTCGAATGCCAGAACGTCCCGTCGGTCGGTACCGAGGTCGTCTTCCACCGCGGCTCGACCAGCATCCCCGCCCGGGTCGCCTGGAGCGGCTCCGACCGGGTCGGGCTCGAATTCGCGTATATGATCGACGAGCATGAGGTGCTGGTGCAGCTCAAGCGCACCAGCACGGACCAGAACCAGCCCCGTTTCCGCCGTCCTCGCCTGTTCGGCGAGGCGATGAGCGACCAGGAGAAACAGCTGGCCCGCTTGTGGGGCGTCTCGGTCGGTATCGCCATCCCAGGGGAGTGAGGCCCGCCGATGAGCTTCACCGCCGAGCTCAGCACCGCTCCCGATTATGAGGGCCGCCGCGCCGCGCGGACCGAGGTGGTGCTCGGCGCGGGCCTGCGCCAGCGCGGAGCCCATGCCGTGACGGTCCAGATCGTCGATCTGTCCGTGACCGGGTTTCGCGCCGCCACCCATCTCGAGCTGATGCCGGGCAGCGACATCTGGCTGAAGCTGCCCGGGCTCGAATCGCTCCACTCGCGCGTGGTCTGGATGCAGGGCCACTGGCTCGGCTGCGAATTCGTCCGGCCGCTTCATCCCGCGGTCCTCGACATGATCGTCCGTAATTCTTCCCGCTGAGGCTGGACCGAGCGCTTAGATGGGCCCATTCTCCCCCCGCTCAGCAGGGGAATCCAAATGGCCAGGAAATCGATATGGGTCGCATTGGTCGCGGCCGCCGCCACCAGTGCCGCCTCGGCTCAGGTGACAACGGTTGTCGAGACGCAGAAGACGATGGCGGGCCAGCCTCTCGTCGCTCCGCCCGGCCCGATGGAGGTGGTTGCGACTACCATCGTGATGCGCGCGGGGCAGAACATCGACATGCACATGCACTTCTGGCCCCGCTACGTTTACGTGCAGAGCGGTCAGGTCGAGGTGACGCTCCTCGACTCGGGTCCGCCCAAGCGCTTCAATGCGGGGAGCATGATCGTCGAGCCGATCGGCAAATGGCATTCCGGCAGGATCATCCAAGACGCGGTCCTGGTCGCCGTCGAACAGGTTCCGCCGGGGCGCTGCAATACCGTCAAACCGCCGGTGCCGGGGAAGACCAACGATTGCTGAAGGCGAAGCCCTGACGGGCGATGGTGCTGCCGGTGAGGATTGAACTCACGACCTCAGCCTTACCAAGGATGCGCTCTACCACTGAGCTACGGCAGCAAACTCGCCAGAGGGGCTTCCCATCAAAATAGTGCTCAACGGGGACCCGCGGGAGAGGCGGCGCTATGGCCGCGCCGGCGGTCTCATGTCAAGTTAAGTCATGGCCAAGCGTGACGAGCAGAGGGAGAAACGGCTGGCCGAGGCGCTGCGCGAGAATCTGCGCCGCCGGAAGGCGCAGGCCCGGGGTGTCGAGGAGGAGGCCGCCCGCCATCCCGGCCAAAACACGGATTTCCGGACCGGCGATCTCGCCCCGTCGCAACGAGGTCCCGGCTTGCGGCGGGATGACGATTAAAGCGGCGCGCAGCTCGCCTCGAGCCAGGTCCTCGCGTCGCCTTCGAGCTGCGGGCCGACAATCTCGAGCACTTTCGCATGATAGAGATTGAGCCAGCCGCGCTCCTCCGGCGACAGCATTGCCACATCGACTAGAGTCCGGTCGATCGGCGCGAAAGTCAGGGTCTCGAAGCCGAACATCTTCTTCTCGGCGCCCTCGATCTCGCGCGGTTCGACCAGCACCAGATTCTCGATCCGGATGCCGTATTCTCCGGTCTTGTAATAGCCGGGCTCGTTGGACAGGAACATGCCGGCCTTGAGGGGCTCGTCGCCGCCCGACTGGCTCGAGCCGACCGGCGATATGCGCTGCGGTCCCTCGTGAACGGCGAGATAGGCGCCGACGCCGTGGCCGGTACCGTGGGCATAATCGAGCCCGGCGGCCCACAAGTACTGGCGGGCGAATGTATCGAGCTGGCTGCCGCGGGTCCCGTCGGGGAAGACCGCGCGGGCGACCGCGATATGGCCTTTCAAGACCCGGGTGAAACGGTCCCGCATCTCCGGCGTCGGGTCGCCGATCGCGACCGTGCGAGTGACATCGGTGGTCCCGTCCGGATACTGACCGCCCGAATCGACGAGATAGAGCGAATTCATCTCGAGCTTGCGGTTGGTTTCCTCGCTCGCCCGGTAATGGACGATCGCGCCATTGGGCCCCGCTCCGGAAATGGTGTCGAAGCTGGTGTCGCGAAGGTCGCCGCAGGCCTGGCGGAACTGCTGGAGCTTCTCGACCGCGATCAGCTCGTCAACCGTCCCCTTCGGCGCCTCGAGCGAGAGCCAGTGGAGGAACCGGCTGAGCGCGGCGCCGTCGCGCGCCTGGGCGGCGCGATGTCCGGCGATCTCCGCATCGTTCTTGATCGCCTTGGGAAGGACGGCCGGATCGCGTTTTTGCACGATCCGGGCGCCGGCCTGCTCGAGCGCCTCGAAGATCGCCGCCACGGCCCGCTCGGGATCGGCGACGACCGTGCGGCCAGCCAGCGAGCGCAGGTGGGGCTCGAAGGCGTGCCGCTCGTGGACGCGGACGCCGTTGCCGAGATGCTGGCGGACGTCGTCGCCGATTTTCTCCGAGGCGACGAACAGATCGGCGGTGCCGTCCTCGTGGACCAGAGCGAAGGAAAGGGCTACCGGGGTATGCTCGACGTCCTGGCCGCGCACGTTGAACGTCCAGGCGATCGAATCGAGGGCGGAGAGCACCGCCGCGTCGGCCTTCTGCTCGCGCAGCCAGTCGGCCATCTCTTGCCGTTTCGCCGCCGAGGACTTGCCGGCGAGCGCGTCGGGATGCACGACCAGCCGCGCCTTGGACGGCTCCGGCTTGTCCGACCAGACCGCGTCGATCGGATTGCGCTGCACGGCGACGAGCTCGGCCCTTTTCCCGGCCAGCGCCTCCCTGGCACGGGCCACCCAGTCCTTGGTGTGCAGCCACGGGTCGTAGCCGATGCGGCCGCCATCGGGAGCATGGACGGCCAGCCACTCGGCGACGCTCGTCTCCGGCACCGACTGATAACTCCAGTGGTTGCCGTCGACCTGGTCCTTGACCTGCAGCGTGTAGCGGCCGTCGACGAAGATCGCCGCTTCCTCGGGCAGCACCACCGCCGAGCCGGCCGACCCCTGGAAGCCGGTCAGCCAGGCCAGGCGCTGGGCATAGCTGCCGACATATTCCGACATATGCTCGTCGGTCAGGGGGACGACGAAGCCATCGAGGCGATCCGCCTTCAGCTGCTCGCGCAGCGCCGCGAGGCGGGCTTCGTAGGTCGACATGGCAAAATCCTCAGGCGTCGCTATGGGCGGTCCGAATAGACCAGCCCGCCTCCGCACGAAAGAGAGCATGACCCTCCCGCCCCCGCCCCGCGCCGAGACGCGCGCCCATCGCTACCAGCGCCACGGCCACACGATCGAGGACCCCTATGCGTGGCTGAAGGATCCTGGATATCCGAAGGTCGAGGACGAATCCGTGCTCGCCTACCTCAAGGCCGAAAACGCCTATTTCGAGGCGGCGATGAAGCCCCATGCGGCGCTGGTCGATACTCTGTTCGAGGAGATGAAAGGGCGGATCAAGGAGGACGAATCGTCGGTCCCGGTCCGCGACGGCGATTGGCTATATTGGTGGGCGTTCAGCCGGGGCGCGCAATATCGGACCTGGTATCGTCGCGCCGGCGGCGGCGGCGGCGAGCAGGTGATCTTCGACGAGGCGGTCGAGGCCGAGGGTAAAGATTATTTCCGTTTGGGCGCGCTCGAGGTCAGCCCCGACGGACGGCTCGCGGCCACTCTGGTCGATGACGACGGCTCGGAACGATTCGCCCTGCGCGTCCGCGATCTCGCCACCGGCGAGGTAATCGAGGCTGTCACGGAGGTCGGCATCGGCCGTCCCGTTTGGACCGCCGACAGCGGCGGCATCGTCTTCACCGAGGTCAACCAGCACTGGCGCAGCTATCGGGCTCGGTTCCACCGCCTCGGCCGGCCGACGGCCGACGATATCACCCTTTACGAGGAAACCGAGGAGCTCGGCTTCAGCGTCGGCGTCTCGCCGTCGCAGGACCGCAGCCTGATCTTCATCGCCACCGGCGACAATGCGACCAGCGAAGTCCGATTCCTCCCTGCCTCGGACCCGCAAGCGCCTCCCGTTCTGGTGTCGCCGCGCCGGGATAAGCGCCAATATTCCGTCGATGCCGCCCACGGCCGGCTCTGGATCCTGTCCAACGACGATCATGTCAATTTCCGGCTCGCCGAGGCGGACCCGGCGCGGCCGGAGGTATGGCGGACGGTGATCGAGGGCTCGGACCGGGTCTATCTGCGCGGCGTCAGCGCCTATCGCGACCATCTCGCCATCGCCGAGCGTGTCGATGGGCTCGATCAGCTGCGGCTGCGCGGCTATGACGGGCGCGAGGAGCGGATCCCGTTCGGAGAAGCGACCTATTCCGCCGGCTTCAGCGGCAACCCCGAATTCGCGCCGGACGCCTATCGGCTCCATTATTCGTCGATGGTCACGCCGACGACGATCTACGACTATCATCCCGCCGAGCGCCGGCTCGAGACGCTCAAGGTTCAGGAGATACCTTCAGGCTACGATCCTTCCCGCTACGAGACCGAGCGGCTGATGCTTCCGGCGCGGGACGGCAAGCAGGTGCCGGTCTCGCTGGTCTACCCGAAAGGCTTCCCGAAGGACGGGAGCGGACGACTCTTCCTCTACGGCTACGGCGCCTACGGCTATGCAGTGCCGCCGAGCTTCTCGACCAGCCGGATCAGCCTGCTCGACCGCGGCTTCGCCTACGCCATCGCCCATGTCCGCGGCGGCGACGATCTCGGCTACGGCTGGTTCCTCGACGGCAAGCTCGACAAGCGGACCAATACGTTCAACGATTTCGTCGACGCGGCGCGCGGGCTGATCGCGGCCGGCTTCGCCCGCCCCGGCCGAATCGCCATCCAGGGAGGCTCGGCCGGCGGCGAGTTGATGGGTGTCGTCGCCAACAGCGATCCAGAGCTGTGGGGGGCGGTGGTCGCCGACGTACCGTTTGTCGACGTGCTCAACACGATGCTGGACGAGAGCCTGCCGCTCACCCCGGGCGAATGGCCGGAATGGGGCAATCCGATCGAGGACAAGAGCGCCTTCGAGCTGATCCGCTCCTACAGCCCCTACGACAACGTCCGGCCGCAAGCCTATCCGCCGATGCTGATCACCGGTGGCCTGACCGATCCGCGTGTCACCTATTGGGAACCGGCGAAATGGGCGGCGAAGCTTCGCGCGACCAAGACCGACGACAATCTGCTGCTGCTCAAGATCAACATGGGCGCCGGTCACGGCGGGAAATCCGGCCGGTGGGAACATCTCAGGGAAATCGCCGAAGCCTATGCGTTCGTCCTAACCCAGATCGACCCGGCCTGACCCGGCTCAGCCGGGCCTGCGCAGCCACACGTAGAGATTGGTCGGGTCCCGATATTGGTACCAGGGCCGGACCAGCTCCTTAAGCGCCTTCCGGGGGCGAGTCGGACGGATCGTGCCGCGCCGGCGAAGGAAGGCGTAGCCGTGGCGGAGACCCGGCCGCACCGAGTTCAGGCCGACCCGCTCGGCCATCGTCTCGATCGAGGCACGTCGGAAGCAATTGACGTGCTCAAGCGGCTGCACCGGCATGATCGCGTCGCGCTCACCGCGATAGGCGCCCGACCGAAGCGCCGTGACGATCGTCTCGACCCGTTCGCCCGACGGCACCGAAACCTTGAGCACCCCGCCCGGCGCCAGCACCGCCGCCAGCCGGCGGGCCAGTTCCAGCGGCCGGGTGACGTGCTCGAACACCTGGTCGGTGTTGATGAAGTGGAACTGGTGGCCGCCGATTTCCTCGTCGGTGACGGTATGGACACCGTGCCGCGCGGCATAGACCATGCGCGGCTCGGCCAGGTCCGAACCGAAGGAATCGCACCCGAGGCTGGCGGCAATCCGCGCCCAGCCCGCCCAGCCCATGCCGTAGTCGAGCGTCTTCATCCGGTTGAGCGGCACGCCGAGATAGGAGCTGGCCGCCATCAGCTCGTGAGCGTCGCGCGATTCGGGGATCGCCTGCAATTCGGCGCGGTAGGTGTCGAGATCGCGCTCCGGATCCTCGGGCTCGTCTACCCAATCGGTATAGAGCGCGGTGAGAAGCGCGTCGCGGCCGACATAATGTTGGAAGACCAGCCCGCAGCCGGGACAGAGCTGCAGCTCGTAGGGGGCCTCGCGCAGCACCGCCGGATCGATGTGATAATAATCGCGGACGAAGGTACCAATCCCGCCCTCGTCGAACGGCGTCGAATAGATTGTCGTCGACCCTTCGGCCCCGCAGGCGGGACAGGCCTCGCGAGCCTCGAACCGATAAGCCTCGCCCGTCTCCGCCATGCCGCTACCCCTTCAATCCTGGGTTGGTCCGCAGCGGCGCGATCGCCGCGGCATAATCGTCGACGCTCCGGCGCAGCGAGAAACCGGCGAGCCCGGCCGCCCGCGCCCGCTCGCGATAGCCCTCGCGGTCGCGAAGCACGTCTTCGACCAGCCACCGCGCCGCCGCCTCGGGGCCGGCCGAATCGTCGAAGAACACGCCGGCGGCGGTCGCCGCGCGCGTGTCGCCGACGGCGGCGTTGCCGACCGTCGGAACGCCGCACAGCAGATACTCGCCGAGCTTCACCGGCGCCACGGCCTGCATCGAGAAGGCCCGGGCACGAAAGGCGAGGCCGACGTCCGCCGCGGCGAGATAGCGTGCAATCCGATCGGGCGCCGCCCGCATCACCACCGGCGAGAGCGGCGGCCTCTCGCCGAGGGCCGCCGCGGCGAGCTCGGGCGACCCGCTCAGCACCAGCAGCCGCGCGTTCGGCCGCCACCCGGCCAGCGCCCGCGAGAAATCGCGGACAAGATCGAAGCGATATTGGGGACCTACCGAGCCGGCATAGGTCGCCAGCGGCGCCGACGCCTCGATGCCGAGCTCGGCTCGCACGGCGTGCCGCGCCGTCGTGTCGAACGGATGGAAAGCCGTCTCGTCCCGTCCGTTGACGACGACGTGGAACCGCTCGGGCCTGACCCCGGCCCGGTCGGCGAGAATGCGCGCGGCCGCTGCGGAGCGGACTATGACGGAGGCGGCGGCGCGCACGGCTGCCGCCTCGACCGAGCGCAGGATGCGGTAGGTGGGGCCCCTGCGGGAGAGACCGGCGAAGTCCACCCGCTCGTCCGCCGGCAGGCCGTCGGCGTCGAACAGGATCGGCCGGAAGCGCGCGCCGCCCGCGGCCAGCACGGCGATGGCCGGCATCAGGCTTCGCGGCATGACCGCATCGCTGCCGAAATCGCGGACGGCGCCGCGGACGTGACGGGCGCCGATCAGCGCCGCCGCCAACGGGCCGAGCCCGCCCAGGCCGCGATGGATGGCGACGGCGCGATAGCCGCAGCCCGCTTCGGCGCAACGCGCGCGGATCGCCTCGGCCAGGGCGGGGGCCCCCCAGCGGAACTGGAGCACGTCGATCCTTATGCCGCGCTCGGCCAGCCGCTCGAAGATCGGCAGGAACAGGCTTTCGAGATAGCTGACCTGGGGGCCGTCCCAGGTGACGAAGAGAATTTTCAAGCGAGTTTCATCCCACGATACGGCGGCAAGCGGCGGCTGCGGTGCGAGTAACGGCAAAGGCGAGCGGTTTCCAGACGATCGCGGCGGCGGATTTGGGCTGCGGTCCGCCGGGGCAGCCGCTAAGGGCGGTACGATGGACGCGGATCGGGGCGAGACGGGGGCAGAGGCCGGCGAGAGCGGGGCGAAGCAGCGGATCGTTCTGTTCGGGTCGTACGCGCCGTCGCTGGTCAATTTCCGGGGGGCACTGATCGCCGAGCTGACCGGGCTCGGCCACGACGTGTTCGCGCTCGCCCCCGACATCGACGCCGCCACAGCCACCGCCGTGCGGGCGCTCGGCGCGGAGCCGGTCGAGGTCCCGCTCGGCCGGACCAGCCTCAATCCGCTGGAAGCGGCGCGCACCGTCCGCCACCTGCGCCGGGCTCTCGGCCGGATCCGGCCCCACCTGGTGATCGCCTACACGATCAAGCCGATCGTGCTGGCGGCGCGGGCGCTCCGCCGTCGCCCGGGTCCCGGCTTCGTGCCGATGATCACCGGTCTCGGCTACGCCCTGATCGGCGGATCCGGCGCGAAACGGCTGCTCGTCCGGCGACTCGCCCTGCCGATGTACCGACGGGCGCTGCGACGCGCCGACCTCGTTATCTTCCAGAATCCGGACGATCGCCGCGATTTCGAGCGGCTGGGGCTGCTGCCGCCGGCGACCCCAGTCGGGATGATCAGCGGCTCGGGGGTTGATGTCCGTCATTTCGCGCCGGCGCCGCTCCCGCCCGGCGCCGCCTTTCTGATGATCTCCCGCTTCCTGCGCGACAAGGGCATAAGCGAGTTCGGCGAGGCGGCGAGGCGGATCAGGGCGGAGCATCCGGAGGTGGCGGTGCGGCTCGCCGGCTGGCTCGACGCCTCGCCCGATTCGATCGGCGTCGACGAGCTCGCCGCGATCGAGGCGGGCGGCGTCGAGAATCTCGGCATGTTGGCCGACGTCCGCACCGCCATCGCCGACTGCAGCGTCTATGTCCTCCCCTCCTACCGCGAGGGAACGCCGCGCTCCGTGCTCGAGGCGATGGCGATGGGCCGCGCCATCCTCACCACCGACGCGCCCGGCTGCCGCGAGACCGTGATCGAGGGGGAAAATGGGTTGATGGTCCCGCCCGGCGATGCCGACTCCCTCTACCGGGCGATGAAGCGGTTCGTGGAAGAGCCTCATCTTCGGGCATCGATGGGGGCGGCGTCGAGACGGCTCGCCGAAAGCCGGTTCGACGTCGCGGCGGTCAACCGCGTGCTTCTCGGCCATCTCGGCCTCGCGCAACCGGTCAGTCGAACAGATCCGCATCGCTGAACGAGGGCGCCGCGGCGTCCTTGTCGGAGAGGATGAGGTCGCCGACCTTCGGCCAGCCGATGGCGAGGGCGGCATCGTCCCAGCGGAGCGAGCGCTCGTGCGCGGCGGAATAATAAGCCGAGGCCTTGTAGAGCACCTGGGCCCGGTCGGTGAGTGCCAGGAAACCGTGAGCGAGGCCTTCGGGTATCCAGAGCTGCCGGTGATTCTCCGCCGAAAGGATCTCGCCGGTCCAGCGTCCGAAGGTCGCGGAATCCCGGCGGAGATCGACGGCCACGTCGAATATCTCGCCTTCGATAACTCGCACCAGTTTCGCCTGGGCATGGGGCGCGACCTGATAATGGAGGCCGCGCAGCACCCCTTTTGCGGAGTGGCTGTGATTGTCTTGGACGAAATCAACGTCCCGACCGACGGCGGCGGCGAATTCGCGGCGGTTGAAGCTTTCCATGAACAGGCCGCGCCGGTCGGCATGGATTTGCGGCTCGAGCAGCAGGACGTCCGGGATGGCCGTCGTCCGGATCCGCATCAGGCCGCCTCGATGTGGCGCAGCGGTTCGGTGGCGGATTCCTCGTCCGAGCGCCCGGGCGCGCCGCGCTGCGGCGCCGGCGGCACCATCAGCGCGCAGCCGAGCGCGAACACCGCGACGATCGCCGCAGTGCGGATCGGATAGTCGACGATCGAGTGGAGCAGGACGATTCCGATCATCACCGAGCCGGCGCGGGCCAGCGCCGCGCCCTGGAAGTCGCGGGTCCAGACCTGGAAGGAGCGGCGAGCCCACCAGAACAGGAAGCCGAGGATCAGCAGGATACCGGGGGCGCCGAGCTCCAGCACCGCCTCGAGATAATCGTTGTGGGTGTGATTGGCGAACTGCCGGGTCACCCGGTACGGATCCTCGTAGCGGCGATAGACGGTGGACATGGTGCCGAGACCCGTCCCGACCGGGAAGGAATCGCGGATCGCCTCGAGGGTGGTGGTCGCCAGCACGCGGCGGCTCGACGGCTGGGTGGCGAGCTCTCCCTCGAACGTCTCCGTGCTCAGCGGCCCGCGGACGGCGGCGAAGGCGAACAGGACCAGGAACAGGCCCAAGGCGGCCGCCCACCCCTTGGCGACCCGGCCGGCGACCGAGCGCCGGTAGATGAGGAAGCTTGCCACCGCCACCGGCAAGGCGAGCCCGTAGCCGGCGCTCGATCCGCTGATTGCGATGCCGGCAACGATGAACACGGCGAGGGCGAGGCTGATGATGGCGCCGCCGCTGCGCTTCGAGCGGGACCGGCGCGTCGCCGCCCGTCCGGCGAGCACCGCGGTAAGGGGCAGCGCGCAAAGCAGCAGGGTCGCCTCGTGGTTGACGTTGGCGAAAAAGCCGACCGGCGACATGCGGTTGGTGACGCTGTAAAAACGCGCCGGCGAATCCGCTCCGCCCATCAGCTGGAAAGCGCCGAGCACGATCGATACGCCCGCCACCGCGAGCAGCGCCAGCGGCAGCGTCCGCCGCTCGTCGTTCGGCAGCCTCAGGACGAGCAGGAACATCGCCGCGGCGGGCAGCAGGTGGAGCAGAGACGCGATCGTAGAGGGCGGCGCCAGCGACACCGGCAGCGACGGCGGCGCGAGCCCGATCAGCCGGAAGGCTTCGACGATCTGGCCGCGCAACGGCACTTCCGACGCCAGGCCCGCCGGCAGCGGAATGAGACTAAGCAAGCCGACGAGGATCAGCCCCGCACCGACCCAGAGGGCCCCTCTCGCCTCCGGCGGGAATGTCCAGTCGCGCCGCCAGAGCAGGGCGACGATCAGCCCCAGTCCGACGAGCTGCAGCAGGGCGTTGGCCGCCGCGCCGGCGGCGCTGGCGCCGCCGAGCAGCAGGCAGGCGACCAGGTAGCCGGCCGCGGCGAAGCTCCAGAAGCGTCCGCTCATGGCGCGATCTCCAGTGCGGAGACCTCGAGATTGACCACTGCCGCGACGTCGCCGGGCTCGGCGACGAGGGTAAGCGCCTGGCCGGAGCAGCCGGTGGCGGGAATGACGAAGGCGGCGGCGAAGCGGCGGTCGTTCGCGCCTGCCTGCGACAGGTCGAGGGCGCCGACCGGATTGCGGGCGGGCAGGCAGCTGACGCGCCAGAAGATCTGGCCTGAGGCGATGCCATTGTCGCTGCGCGCGACCGACCGGATGGTGAAGCGGCCCGGGGGCAGCGCCAGCGTCTGTTCGGCGAGCGTCACCGCCCGGCCGCCGAAATAGGCGACGTCGAGATAGGACCGCCCCCCGTCCCTGGCAGGTTCAGCACGGCCCACGTCCAAATCCTCGAACTTCCAGCCGAACGGCTTGGGCGCCGGCAAGCCCCGGAAAGCGCCGTCGAAGACGTAGCGGTTGGCGGCCCGCTCCCGTTCCGGCAGGCCCGCGAGCAGCGTACGGCGGGCGCCGGCATAGTCACCCGACGAAGCCTGCGCCTGGAGGATTAGCTGGCGCTCAAGCCGCACATCGCCGCCGGGCTTCAGCGCCCGGATCCGCTGGTAGAGGTCGCGCGCGTGGGCCGCATCAAGCTTGCGGGCGGCCGCCGCGGCGAAGAATTCATCTCGCCACGAGGGTTCCTTGGCGAGGACGAGCGCCAGCGCCTCGCGGCCGCGACGGTCGGCAATCAGCTTGGTGAGCTCCGGCATCAGCGCCGGACGCAACTCGGCGTTCCGGCGAAGGACGACGTCGACCTCGGCCAGCGCCTCGCGATAGCGCTCGGCCTGGGTGTAATAGATCATCAGCTGCATGCGGATCGCCGGGTGGGAGGGGCGGCGGTGCCGAGCCTCCTCCATCAGCGCGATCGCGCGGGCCAAGTCGCGGCGCTGCTCGGCGGCGCGGGCCGCGACGAAGAACGGCTCGAAGGCGAGCGGGAGCCTGGCAAGGCCCTCCCGCGCCGTCCGCTGCATCTGTTCGCTGATGCGGACGTTGGGCTGCTGGGCGGTGCGGCCGAGATATTTGAGCGTCGGCGCCGGATCCGCCGGCGGCAGCGGCCCCAGCGCGACTGCCGCCGCCGTCGAGAAGCCGGCGGCTGCCGACTTGACGATCAGATAAGCGATCAGCGGAGAGGCGGCGGCCAGCGCCCACGCGGCGACGTGCCTCCGGGGACGCCCGGCCTCCCCCTGTGAGCCCCGCGCCACGCTCAGTTGCTCTTCAGAAGCTCGATCTGCTTCTTCGGCTCATCGCCCTCGCGATAGGCGTAGACGTCCTCGCCATAGCCGTAACCATAGCCGTAGCCATAACCGACTTTGAGGGCGTTGAACTTGGTGAGGATGCCGCCCATCACACGCGCCTCGGCGAAACGCAGGCGGTTGACGGCGTTGAGCACCGCGGCGCGGCGTACGGCGCCGGCCTCGATCACCATCAGGGTCCCCTCGGTGCTCGAAGCGAGCATAGGCGCGTCGGCCAGACCGAGCACCGGCGGACCGTCGATGACGATATGGTCGAACCGGCCGAGAACCTCGTCGAGGATCTCCTTGAAGCGGCCCGAGGCGAGCAGCTCGGCCGGGTTCGGCGGAATCGGCCCGCTTGGCAGCAGGAACAGCCGCTCCATCTGCGTCGGATGAACGCACTCAGCCACCTTGTCCGATCCTGCGAGCAGGCTGGACAGGCCCTGGCTGGTCGAGCTCGGGCCGCGGAAGGTCGGCTTGCGCAGGTCGGCGTCGACCAGCAGCACCGTCGCGCCGAGGCTGGCGAGCGTCTGGGCGAGCGCAAGCGCGGTGCTCGACTTGCCCTCAGAGGCGCGGGTGCTCGTCACCAGCAGGCTCCTCGGCACGCCATGGTCGGTCGAGAATTGCAGCGCGGTTCGGACCGACTGATAGGCTTCCGAGACCTGCGAGCGCGGGTCTTCGAGCTGCTCGCGCACGGCCAGGCCCTTGCCGACCGCCGGGATCACGCCCAGCGAGGCAAGGCCAAGCTTGGTGGCGAGGTCCTCGGGAGTCTTGATCGTGTCGTCGATCCACTCGATCGCGAAGGCGGTGCCGAAGCCGAGCAGGACGCCGATGAACAGGCCGAGAGCGATGTTGAGCGGCAGGTTCGGCTTGAACGGCGCGCCGGGCACCTGCGCCCGATCGACGACCGAGACGACGTTGGCGCCGACGCCTCCGGCGACGCCGACTTCCTTGAAGCGCTGCAGCAGCGCGTCGTAGAGGCTGCGATTGGTGTCCACCTCGCGCTGCAGGATCGTGTACTGGATGCTGCGCTCCCTGAGCGACATCAGCGCGTCCTTGAGCTGATCGACCTTCGCCTGCAGCTGGTTCTCGCGCGCGACCGCCGCCTCATATTCTGCCCGCAGCGTGCTGGAGGCCGAGCCGGAGACGCTCCGCGTATGCCGGGTGATCTCGTTGCCCAGCGTGTCGATCTGGTTACGGAGCTGGACCATCTCCGGGAAGTCCGGTTTGAACAGAGCGAGCTTCTGCTGGTATTGCGCTTCGAGCTGGGCGCGCTGCTGCTGCAGCGCCTGCACGGTCGGGTCGGCGATCACCGCGGCGGTCGACTGGGCACCGGCGGCCTGGCGATAGCGTTGCTCGGCGGCAATCCGGTCGCTCTTCGCCTGCGACAGCGCATTGTTGATCTGGACGAGGGTCACTGCGTCGATCGACTGCTCCTGCTTGGGCGTCCCCGTGCCGCCGCTGTCGACGGTGAGGGTGATGATCCCCTCCTTCTGGGCATAGTCGACCAGGGCGCGCTCCGTTTCCTCGAGCTTGGCTTTCACCGCGGCGATTCGCTGCTGGAGGAAGTTGCGGGCATAGGAGGTCGCTTCGTAGCGGCGCTCCATGTTCACCTGGATGAAATTGTCGGCATAGCTGTTGGCCAGCCGCGCGGCGAGCTCCGGATCGGTGCTCTCGATGGTGATGCCGATCAGCCGGCTGTCGCGCTGCGGCGAGATGTCGACGCTTGCCATCACCCGCCCGGCGGCGGCGTTCTCGCGCACATTGCGCGGCAGGTCCTGGTCGACGATCTGCTCGTTGTTGGCGAGGTTCGTGCTGCGCGCGACCCGCTCCGCCAGCGACCGGCTCTTGAGCAGGCCGGCCTGGGTGTTGAGGAACTCGCGGTCGCTCGAGTTGACCGGCTGGATATCGCCGACGCCCTTGCCGACAACCTGAACACCCTCGGGATTGACCTCGATGGTCGCCTGGGCGCGATATTCAGGCGTGATCATCAGCGAGATGACGATCGCGGCGAGCAGGCAAGTCACGGCGATCGCGGTGATCAGCCACCACCATTTGGCGATGATGCGCCAGATCTCGTTAACGTCGAACCGGTTCTCCGTCTTGGCCGGGCGGCCGAACGCGACGTCGGTCAGGCCGGTATGCGCCGGCAGCCTCCCGCTCGGATCGAAGGGCAGCACCGCACCCTGGTTCGGGAGATATCCCCCATGATTGTTCATGATCGTCGAATCCTGTCTCTTGTATCGGGGGGCCCTAGAAGGGCCGCAGCACGCTCAGCAACGGCAGCGTGGTCATCAGGTCGCGGAACATCTGGCGCGCCTTGCTGCCGTCGACGATGACGATGTCGTTGCCGTAAATCACCGGATCCTCGGCCTGGGCGCGGCGAATCGCCTTGAGGTCGAACGCGCCCGCCATGCGCTCGCCGCGAATGGTGCGGAAGACAATGACTCGCGACGGATTGGCGTCCTCGGTGGTGCCGTGCGCAAGGGCGACCGCCTGCAGCAGAGTGGTCGGCCCCTTGACCTTGAATACGCCGCCCTGGCGGACTGAGCCGTCGACGGTGATCGTCTGCTCGGCCCGCTCCTTGATTGCCACCTGCACGTTCGGCGACTGCAGATATTTCTGGGAGAGGTTGGCGGCGAGCTGCTGGCGCAGCTCCTCGGTCGTTCGGCCCTGGGCCTGGACGCTGCCGATCAGCGGATAGTCGATCTTGCCGGCGGCATCGACCTTGAACTCGCCGGACAGCGAGTCGACCTGGAAGACCGAGATGTTGAGCGTGTCGAGCGCGCCGATCGGCTGCGACGCGTTGGCGACCGGCTGTGCCTGGGTGTCGGGGGCGTCGAACCCCTGAGGCGCATAGGGGACGGGACCGCCGCGCCCCCCCGCGCAGGCGGTTGCACCGACGGCCGCGACGACCAGAACGGCGCGCCTCAGCAGCCGCCCGAAGGAAGGAATACGCTCCTCATGCCGAAACGCTCGCATGTTCATCTTTCTCCGCTCGGGACCGAGGGCCCCTCTACACAATCGTCAGCATCCGTGGAACAGCCCGTGCGCGCGATTCGGCGCGCAGTGCCCCCCTGCGGTAGCAATGCCCGCGCCGGCTCTCAAGGCGAGCTGCCTTATCTCGTTGAGCCGCTTAGCTTCTTTCACTCCCGGCGTCCAGACTCAGACAACCTCGCGCACGCCCACGCGCCTCAACCCGGCCATAAAAGCTTGTAACTGCGCCACAACACCAAATATCGGCGCGGCGAGCGTCGTGGAGTCGTGCGGTCTATGCTGAGTCGCCTGTTTTCGAAGAGCCGGAACTCGAAGGGCCACAGCGGCCCGCCGGGTTGCCGCGCCTATGCGATCGGCGACGTGCATGGGCGGCTCGACCTGCTGATCGACCTGCTCGACCGGATAGAGGCGGACAATGCGCGTCGGCCGCCGGCCAAGACCTGGCTGGTGTTCCTCGGCGACCTCGTCGACCGGGGCCCGGACAGCCGCGGCGTCGTCGAGCTTCTTGCGACGCGGCCGCCAGCCTTCGCCCGCAACGTCTTCCTCAAGGGCAATCACGAGGAATTCTTTCTCGGGGTCCTCGGCGGCGACGACAGCAGCGTCCAGCATTGGCTCGCTTATGGCGGCACCGAATGCGCCCAGAGCTACGGCCTGACCAGCGGCTGGATGCTCAATGCCACGCCCACCGCGATCATGGAGCGGCTGATCGAGCAGGTGCCGGCCGCCCACGTCCGCTTCCTCGACCAGATGGCCGACAGCTTCCGCTTCGGCGACTATCTTTTCGTCCATGCCGGCATCCGCCCCGGCGTCGCGCTGGACAAGCAAGTCGGCCGCGACCTCAGGTGGATCCGCGAAGGATTCCTCGACGACCGAAGCGATCACGGTGTGGTCGTGGTCCATGGCCACACGATCGTCGAGCGGCCCGAGGAGCATTCCAACCGGATCGCCGTCGATACCGGGGCCTATCGCTCCGGCACGCTGACCGCGATCGGCATCGAGGACGAGAAGCGCTGGTTCATCGAGGCGCGAGAGCCGGGCGCGGCCGTCGCGGCGTGAGCCGGGGCGGCTTGGCATCCCCGAATGCCGCCGGTAAGGGGCGCGGACTTCCATCGCATCGCACTCGGGCGGCAGAGACACTTCATGAAGATCCTCGTGACCGGCGCCGCCGGATTCATCGGCTATCACCTCAGCGCTCGCCTGCTCGCCCGCGGCGACGAGGTCGTCGGGATCGACAATTTCAACCCCTATTACAGCGTCGCTCTGAAGCGCGACCGGGACTCGAGGCTGCGGGCCGAGCCGGGCTACACGTCGATCGAGGCCGATTTCGCCGACGGCGAGACCCTCGTCCGGTCGCTGGACGGAATCGGCATCGACCGGATCGTCCATCTCGGCGCCCAGGCGGGGGTGCGCTATTCGCTGGAGAACCCGCAGGCCTATGTCCGGTCCAACCTCGCCGGCCATCTCAACATCCTGGAGCTCACCCGCGACCGAGGCATCGACCACCTCGTCTATGCCTCCTCCTCGTCCGTTTACGGCGGCAACGAAAAGCTGCCCTTCCGAGTCGAAGACCGCGTAGATCACCCGCTTTCGCTCTACGCCGCCACCAAGAAGGCGGACGAGCTGATGAGCGAGACCTATGCCCATCTCTACCGACTGCCGCAGACGGGTCTCCGGTTCTTCACCGTCTACGGCCCCTGGGGCCGGCCGGACATGGCGATGTGGCTGTTCACCCGGGCGATCTTCGCCGGCGAGCCGATCCAGGTCTTCGGCGAAGGCAATATGCGGCGCGACTTCACCTATGTCGACGACATCGTCAGCGGGGTCGTCGCGGCGCTGGACAGCCCGCCTCCGGACGACGGCGAGGAGAAAGCGGGCGGCAGCCGCGGGCCGCACCGGCTCTACAATATCGGCAATAACCGCTCCGAGGAGCTGACCCGGATGATCGAGCTGATCGAGCAGGCGTGCGGCCGCAAGGCGGAGAAGCGGCTGCTGCCGATGCAGCCCGGCGACGTGCGCGACACCTTTGCCGACATAAGCGCGATCCGGCGCGACCTCGGGTTCGAGCCGACCACGCCGATCGACGAGGGTGTGCCGCGCTTCGTCGACTGGTATCGAGCCTATCACCGCCTCGGCTGACGCGGCCCGCGGAGCGAAGAGACGCATGCTCTACCAGAACGACACTCTGAGGAAGATCCTGCTGCCGCTGATGAAGCGGTTCAGCTTCGACTTCACCATCGGCCATCACTGGCTGCCGGGCGCGCGAGTCCGTCTCAACCTCTTCCAGCACAAGGGCTATTGGTATCACGGCAAGGACCGCGAGCGCGACACGATGGAGGCGTTCGCGCGACTGATTCCGGACGGCGGGACGGTGATCGAGGTCGGCGGCCATATCGGCTACATCTCGGCCTATTTAGCCGCCCTGGTGGGCCCCCGCGGGCGGGTGATCGTGTTCGAGCCGGGGCCCAACAACCAGCCTTATCTCCAGCGCAACATCGCCGGCCTCGCCAACGTCGAATGGATCGACCGCGCCGTCTCCGACGAGGTCGGGACGGTGACTTTCTATTGCGACAACCTGACCGGTCAGAACAATTCGCTCGTCGCCGACTTCAAGGTACTGGAGGCCAATGCCGGCCGGACCGGCATCGCCGTTGAGCGGGCCGAGGTGCAGGTCGAGGCAATCACGCTCGACGCCTTCTGCGAGGCGCGCCGGCTCGTTCCCGACTTCGTCAAGATCGACGTCGAGGGCGCCGAGCTGCTGGTCGTGCGCGGCATGAGATCGCTGCTGCGCGGCGCCCGGCCGCGGCTGATGGTCGAGAAGAACGACGAGGATGAGGCGGAGCTGGAACGTGAGCTGGCCGCCGCCGGCTACGTCTTCCTGTCGCCGCGGCTCGAGCCGAGCGGTGACGGCCGGATGCATTTCGGCAACAATTTCTGCGTCCCGACCGACGATCCCCTGCTCGCCGAAGCGGGGCGCGGCGGATGAAGGTGCGCCGCGTCCTCGTCTTTCCCGCCGGCACTGAGATCGGGCTCGAGATCGGCCGGTCGCTGAGGCACTGCAAGGAGGTGGCGCTGCTCGGTGCCGGCTCGCCCGGCTCCAATCCTGGGCGCTTCGCCTTCGCCCATTACGCCGAGGTACCCGCGGTCAACGAGCCGGGCTGGTTGGAGGCGGTCGAGCGGGTCTGCGCCGCCGAACGGATCGACTATCTCTATCCCGCCAACGACGACGTCATCCTCGGTCTGGCCGGGCGCGAGACGCTGGGGGGAGCCCGGGTCGTGCTGCCCGGCCGCGAGGCGTGCGAGATCACCCGGTTCAAGTCGCGCACCTATCGGCGGCTGCGCGGCATGGTGCGGGTGCCCGAAGTCTATGAATATGACGAGGCGCTCGCCCGGCTGCCGGTCTTCGTCAAGCCGGACCGCGGCCAGGGCTCCTGGGGCACCGCGCTGGCGCACACCCCGGATGAGCTCGCCCATGCCGCCGGCGCGCTCCCCGACCCCTTGATCTGCGAATATCTGCCCGGCGAGGAATTCACCGTCGACTGCTTCTCGGACCGGGACCGAGGGCTGTTGTTCGCGGGCGCTCGCCGGCGGCTGCGGCTCAAGAACGGGATCGCCGTCCACACCCGAACCGTCGACCTGCCGGAAGCCCGCGAGATCGCTGCGCGGATCGGCGAGGAGCTCGGTATGCGCGGCGCCTGGTTCTTCCAGCTGCGGCGCGCCGAAGACGGCGAGCTCGCCGTGCTCGAGGTGGCTCCGCGGATTCCCGGGTCGATGTCAGCGCACCGGGTCAAGGGCGTCAACTTCCCGCTGCTGAGCCTGTTCGAGATCGAGCGGCTACCGATCTCGATCCTCGAGCAGCCCTACGAGGTCGAGGTCGACCGCGTCCTCGCCAACCGCTACCGGGTCGGGTTCGACTATGACAGCGTCTATCTGGACTTCGACGACACCCTGTTCGTCAAGGGTCGGATCAACACCATCGCCCTCCAGTTCGTCCACCAGTGCATCGAGGCCGGGAAGCCCGTCTATCTGCTCACCCGCCACGGGCGGGTGATCGAGGAGACTCTCGCCGTGCACCGCATCCCGACCCTGTTCGACAAGGTGTTCCATCTTACCGCCGGCGAGCGCAAATCGGACTATATCGCTTCGGCCAAGGCGATCTTCATCGACGACAGCTTCGGCGAGCGGGCGGAGGTGGCGAGGGAAAAGGGGATAGTGGTGCTCGATCCCGCGATGATCGAGGCGCTGCTGGCCGATCCCTACGACTGAGCGGCGCTAGAGCGTCCAGCGCTCCACGCCGGCGATCTCGCGCCCGCCATAGAGGTTCTTGAGATCGGCGAGCAGCCCACCCTCCGCCACCAGCCCCGCCAGTCGGTCGTCCGCGAGCCGCGCATAATCGCGGTGCGGGACTGCCACGACCACCAGGTCGTAGCGGCCGTCGAGCGCGCCGGTGCGGAGCTCGACCCCATATTCGTCCCGCGCTTCGTCGGCGTCGGCGCGGGGGTCGTGGACGGTAACGTCATGGCCCAGCTCGGTGAGCCGCCGGATCACGTCGATCACCTTGCTGTTGCGCAGGTCGGGGACGTCCTCCTTGAAGGTGAGGCCCATGACCAGCGCCGAGCCGGGCCTGCCGCCGCGACGACGATGCAGGCTGTCGGCCACCCAGCGGCCCATGCCGTCGTTGATCGAGCGGCCGGCGAGGATCACCTCGGGATGATGGCCGAGCTCCTGGGCGCGGTGGCTGAGATAATAGGGGTCGACGCCGATGCAGTGGCCCCCGACCAGTCCCGGCTGGAACGGAAGGAAGTTCCACTTCGTCCCCGCCGCCGCGAGCACGTCCCAGATCGACAGGTCGAGCTTGGCGAAGATCTGGGTGATCTCGTTCATGAAAGCGATGTTGATGTCGCGCTGGGCGTTCTCGATCACCTTGGCGGCTTCCGCCGTCTTGATCGAGGCGGCGCGGAACACGCCGCCGCTCGTCACCGCCCCGTAGACGGCGGCGAGCCGCTCGGTCACCGCATCGTTCTCGCCCGCGATGACCTTCTGTATCTTGTCCACCGTATGCTCGCGGTCGCCGGGATTGATCCGCTCCGGCGAGTAGCCGAGGAAGAAGTCGCGGCCGCGCTGAAGGCCGGAAACCTCTTCTATCACCGGTCCGCAGACCTCCTCGGTGACACCGGGATAAACGGTGCTTTCATAGACGACGATCGGTTTGCGGATCGGATCGAGCAGGGTCGCGAGCGAGCGGGTGGCGCCGATCACCGGGCCGAGGTCCGGCTGATTGCCGGCGTCGACCGGCGTTGGCACGGTAACGATGTAGAGATCCGCCCCGGATGCATCGGCGGCGCGGCTGGTCAGCTTCAGCGGCGAAGCCTTGAGCGTTTCCTCATCGATCTCGCGGGTGCGGTCGACGCCCAGCTTCAGCTCGCCGACGCGGCGCTCGTCTATATCGAGGCCGATGACGTCGTAGCTGCGGCTCAGCGCGACCGCGAGCGGCAGGCCGACATAGCCTAGTCCGACGACGACAATCTGCTCAGAAAGAGGCACGGCGGTTTCAGCTTCGCTTTCAGGAGGGATAGGGACGGGCGGCCGGAGGTCCACTCTCGGGTCGCGCTAACATTCGACGGCGATGCAAATGTCAAGCGCGGGGTCGCTTCGCGGGAGGCGGGGCAAGCCGATGGAGGGTGGCCCCGCGGGCCAGGAGCCGGGCTCGGTTGGCCTCGGTGAGCGCCTCGAGAAAAGAGCGCGGTTTTTTCATCAGGCGCCGGGTGTCGGCGGTGAGGCCGATGCTCGTCGCGAGCTCGGCGACGAAGTGTACGCAATTGTGCCGGTCGAGGTCGTAGGACGGCTGCCTGGCGCTGCGCCAGCGCGCGACCGTCGCCATCGCCCGGTCATATTCGGCGTCGGTGATCGTCACCGTGAAGTGCCGGTCACTCCCCTTGACGTAGCTGGGGGTATGGTCGGTGATCACTTCTCCGGCGACCTTCCCCCACAAAATGGCCGGGCTGATCGTCTTGGCGGTGAAGCCGTAATCCTCCTCGATTCGCGGTCCGCCGCGGTCCAGACTGCCCTCGACGATGACGAAGGCGTGGGGGAAGCTCGCCCCAAGCTCCTTCGAATAGAAGGTGATCGACACCGCCGCCCAGGCCGGCGCCGCGGTCAGGGCGAGCAGCGCCGCCGCCAGCAGAGCGATCGGGCGTGGCAGGCGAAAGGCTGAAGTCACCGGCTCCTCCCCAGTCGGGTTTCCCGAACCCCCTGAAACAAAAAGCCAATTCGAGCAATCCCCCGCCGAGTGTAGCTTTGCGGCAACAGTCGCGTCCCGTCGCTATGGGCGGGTGAACATTTTCCGGCACATCGCGTTCGCTTCAGGCTTCGTAAACTCGCCGGAGGTTACGCGAGCGCATCGGGATTTCCAGCGAACGGCCCATTTCAGGGTAGACAGCCCCGGAACGGTCGATTAGGTAGGGCCCCGAAATCGAGAAGATCAGACTCGAGTACGAAGGGAGAAGCTGACGTGGGTTTCAAGGGACTAATCGCTGCGACCGCCTCGGTTGCGCTGATCACGGCTCCGACCATGGCGGCGGCGCAGACTTCCGCGGCGGCGGCCCGCTCCGCCGAGGTTTCGCCGGCGACTGAGACGGTCGAGGGCGAGCAGCTGCGCGGCGGCTTTATCATTCCGCTGATCGCGCTCATCGCGATCATCCTTGGCCTGTGCGTCGCCACTGACCAGTGCGGCGGCGACGACGACGACCTGCCGCACAGCCCGTAAGGGCCCGGCTGGACGTCAGCCAAGTCTTGAGTTTCCGGCCGGATGAAGTCCATCTTCATCCGGCCGTTTCTTGTGCGTGAGAGGGTTGGTTGTGCGTGAAAGGCCGAGCTTGCCCCGCGCCTTGCGTCGGGCGCTCTTCGCTCCGCTCGCTGCGCTCGTCCTCTCCGCGCAGGCCGCTCCGGACGCGTCTCCGCCCCCCCCGACCACGGCGCGGTCGACGGCCTCGACGACGCTGCGCCAGGACGACCTGCGAGTCGGCGCCGTCGCTTACCGCCTCGCCCTTGCCGGTACCGGGCTGTGCGCCGAACGGCATCCGCTGACCGGCTTCCTGTTCCACCACCTCGCTGAATATGAGCCGCGCGACCGGCCGCTGATGGTCGCCCGCTACGGCCTCGACCGCGGCCCAGGCGTGCTGACGGTGATCGCGGACACGCCCGCGGCCCGGGCCGGCCTCGTCGCCGGCGACGTCCTCCTCGCGGTCAACGGCCACCCGCTGCCGACCGGCGCCTCCGTCGCGGCCGAGCCGAAGCGCGAGAAATGGCGCCGGCTCGCCGACGAGGCGGAAGGCGAGCTGGAGGCGGCGCTTCGGCAAGGGCCGGCAGATCTGCGCGTGCTGCGCAGCGGGCGCGAGATGGCTGTGCGGCTGGGCTCGATTCCGGCCTGCCTCGGTCGCGTTCGCCTCGCCCGGTCGACCCAGGTCAACGCCTTCGCGACCGGCCGCACGGTTGTGATGACCCTAGCGATGCTCGACTTCCTCAAGGGTGACGACGAGCTCGCCGTCGTGCTCGGCCATGAGCTCGCCCATAACATCCTGCGCCATCCGGCCATGCGCAGCGAGGAGGGAATCCTGCGCGGCCTCGGCATCAAGGGGAGCGCGATGTGGAAGCGGGAAGAGGCGGCCGACCGCCTCGGCCTGCGGATGATGGCCGCAGCGGGCTATGATCTCGACGCCGCCATCCCGTTCTGGCGGCGCTATCTCGGCAAATATGACTGGTTCCCCCAGATCTTCCGCAGCCACCCGAGCCTCGGTGCCCGCGAGCGCATCGCCGCCGAGGAGATCGCCTCGATCCGCCGGGAGAAGGCGGGATTGTAACGAGGCCCAACGGCGAGGGTGACGCAGCTACACTTTCGTCCGCAGCGACCAGAGTTCGGGAAAAGCCCGCTTGCCAAGCGTCGACTGCAGATAGGCCACGCCGGCCGTGCCGCCTGTGCCGCGCTTGAGCCCAATGATCCGCTCGACGGTGACAACATGCTTATGCCGCCACACTGCAAGCGCGTCGTCGATGTCGACCAGCTTTTCGGCCAGCTGGTAGAGCGCCCAGTGGGCTTCCGGTTCGCGATAAACCTCGGCCCAGGCCGCCTCGACCCCCTCGCTCGGCCGGTAGGCCTGGGTCCAGTCCCGCTCCAGCGCCTCCGCCGGCAAAGCGAGGCCGGCGCGGGCAGCGGCGGAATTGGCCTCGTCCCACAGGCTCGGCAGGTGGAGCGCCTCGAGCAAAGCCGCGTAGGACGCCGACCCTTCCTGCTGGAATTTGAGATGACCGTCGTCCTTGAGGCCGAGCCGATATTCGAACTCGCGAAACTGTGCGGATTGGAAACCGGAGCTGGAGCCGAGCACCGCGCGAAAGCTGGTATAATCGGACGGCGTCATCGTCGCCAGAACGTCCCAGCTCAAGGTCATGACCGCCTGGATCCGCGAGACCCTGGAAAGCGCCTTATGGACCTCGATCAGTCGGTCCCGGCGGATCATCTCGCGGGACAGCTTGAGCTCGTGGATGATCTGCTTGAGCCAGAGTTCCTTGGTCTGGTGGATGATGACGAACAGCATCTCGTCATGGTGGTTCGAGATTGGATGCTGGGCGGAGAGAAGCTGGTCGAGAGCGAGATAAGCGCCGTAAGTCATCGACGCGGGCGTGTCCGTCATTGCGCTCAGCCGTGCGTGGCGAAGACGGACTGACGCCCGGCGGCGTCGAAGGCGATGACCTGGTATCGCTGCCGCACGGTGTGACCGACGTCCATGCCCGGCGATCCCGCCGGCATGCCGGGTACGGCCAGCCCCTTCACTCCCTTCCGGCGTGAGACGATCAGCCGCTTGATGTCCTCGGGGGGGACATGGCCTTCGATCACAACGCCGTGAATGAGCGCGGTGTGACACGACCGGAGCGCCGCCGGCACGCCCTGCGCTGACTTCACCGCCGCCATGTCGGGCGCGTTCACTACCGGCAGCTTTCTGCCGAAAGCGGCCTCGACCCGCTTCGCCCAGGCGAGGCAGCAGCCGCAGCCGGGATCGCGCCACATCACGAAGGCGGCCGGGGCCGCGGCGACGGAGTCCGGCAGGACGTGCAGGACCGCGGCTCCGCCGAGCAGGCCGATCAAGGTGCGCCGGTCGATCAAAGCTTCCATCACAAACGCTCCGCGCTGGACACGACGTCAGCGGCTCGAAGCGCCGCCAGAATCCGCATCAGATGCTGCACGTCGTGCACCTCGATGTCGAGGTGGAAGGTGTGAAAGCTGCCGTCCCGCCCCGCCTGATCCATCGACACGATGTTGGCACCGTGGCGGCCGAGGATGCCGGCGACCACCGCAAGCGAACCCGGCTCGTTTTTGATGACAACGCACAGCCGCGCCGTGCCGCCGTCCGATTCGTCCCCCCAGGCGAGGTCGAGCCAGTCGGCGTCGACGCCGTCGGCGAGGCTGTCGCAGCCGATGACATGGACCTCGATCTCGGTGCCCTCGCGCCTCAGGCCGACGATGCGGTCGCCTGGAATCGGGTGACAGCATTCCGCGAGCTGGAAGGCGACGCCCGGGGTCAGACCCTTGATCGAGATGGCCGTGCGCTGGGGCGGCGGCTTCACTCCTTCCTTGCCGGTCGAGCCGGGGATCAAGGCCTCCATCACGGCGACGTCGGTGACCCGCTTCATCGCGATCGCCTCCATCAACGCGGAATCGTCGTTGAAGTGAAGTCGCTTCAGCGCCTCGGCGATCGCCTCCCACCCCAGCGGCTGCGGCAGGCGCTGAACGATCTCGTCGAAAATCTTGCGGCCGAGGGCGACCGTTTCCTCTCGCTCCTTCGACTTGACGAAGCGGCGGATCTTAGCGCGCGCCTTGCCGGTGACGACGAAGGAGAGCCAGCCCGGCTGCGGGTGCTGGGCCTTGGAGACGAGGATCTCGACCTGATCGCCATTCTCGAGAGCGGTCCGGAGCGGCATCACCCGGCCGTTTATCTTTGCGCCGACCGTCTGGTCGCCGAGATCGGTGTGGACGGCGTAGGCGAAGTCAACCGGAGTCGCGCCCTTGGGCAGCTGGATAAGCTCCCCCTTCGGCGTGAAGGCGAAGATCCGGTCCTGGTACATCGCCATTCTTGTATGCTCGAGCAGCTCTTCGGCGCTGGCGGCATGTTCGAGGATCTCGATCAGGTCGCTGATCCAGGGATGCTGGGCGGCGGCGTCTTCCTCGTCGCCCTCCTTATAGGCCCAGTGGGCGGCGAGGCCGTGCTCGGCCTGGGCGTGCATCTCCCGGGTTCTTATCTGGATCTCGATCCGCATCTGCTCGTCATGGATGACGGTGGTGTGGAGCGAGCGGTAGCCGTTGCGCTTGGGCGTCGAGATGAAGTCCTTGAATCGGCCGGGCACGACCGGCCAGCGCTGGTGGATGAGGCCGAGCGTTCGATAGCAATCCTCCACCGTCTCGACGACCGCGCGGAACGCCATTACGTCGGACAGCTGCTCGAAGCTGACGTGGCGCTCCGCCATCTTGCGCCAGATCGAGAAAGGATGCTTCTCGCGGCCCTGGACCTCGGCCTCGATCCCGTTGGCCTCGAGATGGGCGCGGATGCCGCGGCCGATCCGCGCGATGAGGTCGCCCTCGCCCTTGTGGAGCTGCTCCAGCCGGCGGGAGATGGACGTATAGGCGTCCGGCTCGAGCTCCCTGAAGGCGAGCGTCTGCATCTCCTGCATGAACTCGTACATGCCGATCCGCTCGGCGAGCGGCGCGTAAATGTCCATCGTCTCCCGGGCGATCCGCTTCCTCTTCTCGGCATCGGGAATGAAATGGAGCGTGCGCATGTTGTGGAGGCGATCGGCGAGCTTGACGAGCAGCACGCGGATGTCGCCCGACATGGCGAGCAGGAACTTCCTCAGATTCTCGGCTGCGCGCTGGCTCTCGCTCTGCGCCTCGATCTTGGAGAGCTTGGTGACTCCGTCGACCAGGCGGGCGACGCTGGGGCCGAACAGCTTCTCGATCTCCTCGGGGGTCGCCACCGTATCCTCGATCGTGTCGTGGAGGATGGCCGTGACGATGGTCTCGTCGTCGAGATGGAGGTCGGTTAGGATTCCGGCCACCTCGATCGGGTGGCTGTAGTAGGGATCGCCCGAGGCGCGTTTCTGGGAGCCGTGGGCCTTCATCGAGAAGACGTAGGCGCGGTTGATCATCGCCTCGTCGGCGTCGGGGTCGTAGGCCCTCACCTTCTCGAGAAGTTCATATTGCCGCAGCACCGCACCAACATGGGGTGGTGCGGTGCTGCGTTGCAACGATAAAGCGGCTCAGCGGGCCCGGGCGTTGCACTTTTCCAGCGCCGCCGGCTCGAGCGCCCGGCCTTCGACGCTGAAGCTGCGCAGCGTGCCGATCTCATGGGCGAGGGCAGAGCAGTCGATCGCCGGCCGGCTGTTGCCGCGCAGCGCGACGCATCCGGAGGCGCCGCATCGCCAGACGATGTCCCTGACGATCAGCCGGGCGGCCGCCGGCGGGCTGGCCGGTTCGGCGCGATACTGGCCGGCCGGAGCGGCGAAGGCGGTGCCGCCGAGCAGGGTTACGGAGAAGAACAACGCCAACAAGGTCGAAGCGAGTTGCCGGGTCATGACAGCCTCCTTTCAGTTGCGATATGCAACTCAATAGCGGGGCCAGTTTTAGTTTGCAACTGGAAAATTGTGTCTTATGTTACAGCCGTGAAAAAAGCTAAGGTCCGGGCATGAGCCGTGCGGAGCAGTTGCGGGAGGTGTTCGCCGATTGCGGCATCTCCGCCGCCCTGGAGGTGGTCGGAGAGCGCTGGTCGTTCCTGATCCTGCGCGGCGCGTTCAACGGCCTCCGCCATTTCGAGGAGTTCCAGACCAATCTCGGCATCGCCCGGAACATTTTGTCCAACCGGCTCGGCCGGCTGGTCGAGCACGGCATCCTGCGCCGCGATCCGGATCCGGCCGACCGGCGCAAGGTCACCTATCGGCTGACCGACAAGGGCCGCGACCTGCTTCCCGTCCTGCTGTCGCTCCGCCAGTGGGGCGAACGCTGGATTTCCGGCCACCCGAGCAACCCGGTGCTGGTCGACCGCTACACCAGGCAGCCGATCGCGCCGATCACGGTGCAAGCAGTCGACGGGCGCCCGCTCAGCCTCGGCGACATGGAATGGGTCGACCGCGCCGAGCTCGACCGGGAAGCCGACGCGGCCTGAGGCGAAGCGACTAGCCCGGCTTCACTCTCAGCGGGAGCGACTCGAATAGCTCCGGCTCGCCGGGACGCTTGGCCTTCTCTAGCTCGAGGATGCGGAACTTGGTCGCGACTCCGCCGGGCGCCGAAAAGCCGCCGCTCCTGCCGTCGGCGGCCAGCACCCGGTGGCAGGGAACGAGGAGCGGCACCGGATTGCGCCCGAGCGCGATGCCGACCGCCTGGGCGCCCCGCGGCGCCCCGATCTCGCGGGCAATGTCGCCATAGCTGCGCACCTCGCCGCACGGAATGCGCCTCGCCGCTTCCCAGACCTGGCGTTCGAAGCCCGAGCCGCCGCTCAAATCGACCGCGATGTCGCCCAGATCCTCCCTGAGGCCCGCCAGCATCGCAGTGATTCGGTCAATGGCTTCGGCGACGAACGGCGGCGGATCGGACTCCGCGACGCCGGGGAAGCGGCGCGCCAGGCCGCTACGGGTTCGCTGGTCCGAAACGTCGGGCAGGGCGGTGCCGACGACAGCCTCGCCGCGCCAGACGATCGCGCAGCGACCGATGGCGCTGTCGAAGAAGGCGTAACCGCTCGCGTCAGGCTTATTCGTAGTCGCCGCCGGCATTGTTGTTGCGGGGCGGAGCGGCCGCGGTGAGCCGCAGCGCCTCGGCCGAGGCGGAGAGCGAGCCGACCTCGTCCGGCGCCTCGTCGTCGTCGACCTGGACGCGTTGCAGGCCGGAGATCAGGGCCTCCTCAAGCTGCTTCGGCTTCACCGTCTCCTCGGCGATTTCGCGAAGCGCAACGACCGGATTCTTGTCGCGGTCGCGGTCGATGGTGAGCTCGGCGCCGCCGGATACCTGCCGGGCGCGCTGGGCGGCGAGCAGGACCAAATCGAACCGGTTGGGAATCTTGTCGACGCAATCTTCGACGGTAACGCGCGCCATGAAGCAGCTCCGCTCAGCACCATGATGGGGGAAAGCGGGGGAGATACGGACGGGGGGCGCCAATGTCAATGATTTGAAGGGGCTTGCTCTGCGTCTTCGGGCGGCACATGCACCCTGAATGGCGGACGAGCAAGCCGAACGGCCGGGCCTGTCGTTGACGGTGGCGGGTAACCGGCTGACCCTGCTCGCCGACGGGCCGGAGCGGCTCGCGGCCCTCCTCCAGCTGATCGAGACCGCGCGGGAGAGCCTGCGCTTCCTTTACTACATGTTCATGGACGACGCCGCCGGGACTCGGGTGCGCGACGCTCTGATCGCCGCCGCCGCGCGGGGGGTGAGCGTGTCGCTGCTGGTGGACGGCTTCGGTTCGACGGCCAATCGCGACTTCTTCCGGCCGCTCGAGGAAGCTGGGATTGCCTTCTGCCGGTTCAGCCCGAATTACGGCCGCCGCTACCTGCTCCGGAACCACCAGAAGCTGGCGTTGGCGGACGGCAACCGGGTGATCATAGGCGGCTTCAACATATCGGACGATTATTTCGGGACGATCGAAGAGGGCGCTTGGCGAGACATCGGCCTGCGGGTCGAGGGCTCGTCGGTCGCCTATCTGACCCGTTATTTCGACAGGCTGTTCCGCTGGACCCGGACGCCCGAGGCGGGAGTCCGCGACATCCGCCGCCTGCTGCAGCAGAACAGCGTGACCCAAGGCAAGCTGCACTGGCTGTTCGGCGGCCCGTCGCGCCGCCTCAGCCCCTGGGCCCGGGCGGTTCGCCGGGACATGAAGAGCGCCCGCCGGCTCGACCTCATCGCCGCCTATTTCGCGCCGAGCCTGGGCATGCTGCGCCGGCTCTCGGGGATCGCGCGGCGCGGCGGTCGGGTTCGGATCGTCACCGCTGCCAAGTCCGACAACAACGCCACCATCGCCGCGGCGCGCAGCACGTACTGGTGGCTGTTGCGGCGCGGCGTCGAGATTTTCGAATACCGGCCGACCAAGCTTCACACCAAATTGTTCGTGGTCGGGGACGTCGTCCATGTCGGCTCGGCCAATTTCGACATGCGCAGCCTGTTCCTCAATCTCGAGATGATGCTGCGAATCGACGACGCCAAGTTCGCGGCGGCGATGCGGCACTTCGTCGACGGCGAGATCGCCGGTTCCGAGGCGGTGACGCTGGAAAGCCATCGTCGCCGCCGGACGTGGCTCAACCGGCTGCGATGGGCGCTCGGCTATTTCATCGTCGCAGTCGCCGACTATCGGATCGCGCGGCGGCTGAACCTCAGGGACGTGGGCCTGCCCCCGGCCTAATCCCGCCAAGCCCAGAACAGCGTCGCCGGCGGGACGTTGCGCCATTCGAAGCCGCGGTCGATGCGGTCGAAATAGGGGGCGATGAAGTCCAGCACCTTGGGCGAGAATTGGTAGACCAGGAAGGCTCCGCCGGGGCGCAGCGCCTCGGCCGTCTCTTCGGCGATCTTGGGGCCGATTCCCGGCGGCAGGGTCGAGAAGGGCAGGCCGGAGAGAATGTAATCGGCCTCCTCGAAGCCGAAATCGGCCATGATCGAGCGCACGTCCGCGGCCGAGCCGGTCACCGCGCGCAGCCGCGAGTCGCGGATCTTCGAGCTCAGATAGGACGTGAAGTCGGAATTGGTGTCGATGGTGAGCAGGATCGCGTCCGGCGACAGCTTCTCGAGCACCCGCTCGGTGAACGTACCAACGCCCGGGCCATATTCGACGAAGAGCTTGCAATTGGCCCAGTCGACAGGGGCCAGCATCCTGTCGATCAGCATTTTCGACGAGGGGATGACCGAGCCGACCATCACCGGATGTTTGACGAACCCCTTCAGGAACATGAGCCACGGGCCGCCGGCCGCGCCCCGCCGCGCGTAAGCACGGGATCGTTGAGCCTGTTCGCCGGGAAATGTCATGAGGTTTTCCGTCTGTCGTGGGTTGGCTAGAGCGTTGGCAAAACAACGCCCCGATGGCAAGGGCGAGGCGACCGGCGGCCCGATTTGGGGCGAAACCGGGACGAAACGCTACATTTCCGGGATTTGCCCCCAAATGGTCCCTGCCGCCAGCCTCCCCCGAGAGCGATTCGCCTTGCTTTTCGCGGTGATGCTGGTCGCCGCCTCGGGCAACACCGCGATGCAGTCGCTGATGCCCGCGATCGGCCGCGAATTGGGCGTAGCCGACCTGTGGGTGGCGGTCGCCTTCTCGCTGTCGGCGGTGATCTGGGTGCTGACGGCGCCGCACTGGGCGCGCCGCGCCGACCATCGCGGCCGCCGCGCGCTGATGAGGCTCGGCCTCTACGGCTTCATCGTCTCCGCCCTGATCTGCGGCTCGATCCTCGCTGCCGGCCTCCACGGGCTCATCTCGGGGACGGTGGTGTTCGTCATCTTTCTCTTCGGCCGCGCCATCTACGGCGGCTGGGGCTCGGCCTCGCCGCCCGCCGTCCAGGCCTATATAGCCGCCCGCACCGAGGGCGAGCAGCGCACCGCCTATCTGGCCGCCTTGTCCTCGTCGTTCGGCCTCGGCACGATCATCGGCCCGGCCGTGGCACCGCTGTTCATCTTCGAGCCGCTCGGCCTCTCGGGGCCGTTGATCGTCTTCGCCGCGATCGGAGTCGCGGTCCTCGCCTGGGTGGCGCTTCGCCTGCCCGATGACACGCCGCGCTCCCCCGCTCGCGGCGAGGTCGTCGACTATCCCTCGATGGGCGGTTTCCTCGTCGGCAGCCGCGAGCGCGGCGACGAGGATGGGCCGGCACGACTCAAGTGGCGCGACCAGCGCGTGCTGCCCTGGCACATCATCGGCGTCGTCGGCGGCCACGGCAACGCCGCCTTGCTCGGCGTGATCGGCTTCCTCGTCATCGACCGCTCCGGCGTCAACCTCACCCAGGCGCAGCAGTCGATCGCGATCGTGCTCATGGCCGGCGCCGGCGCCACGCTGCTCGCCCAGTGGGGGCTGATTCCCTTCCTCGCGCTCGGCCCGCGACAGCTCGTCGTCTGGGGGCTTGCGCTCGCGGCCGTGGGCACCCTTCTGACCGGCCTCGCCGACTCGATGTATGGCATCACCCTCGGCTTCGCCCTCGCCTCGATCGGCTTCGGCCTGTTCCGCCCCGGCTTCACCGCCGGCGCCTCGCTCGCCGTCCGTCCCGACGAGCAGAATGCGGTGGCCGGCATGGTCACTTCGGTCAACGGCGTCGCCTACATCGCCGCGCCGGCGGCGGGTGTGCTGCTCTACGGCCTCTGGATGCCGCTGCCGTTCGTGGTCACCGCGGCCGGCCTGCTGGCGCTGGCGGCGTGGGCTCGGCTTCGGGTGAACGGTTGAACCGGGCCGGACGTCACGAAGCTGACGAATTGGCCTCGGCGGGGCACGTGACCGCGAGGAACCGGCGACCGCGTTCGTTTACTGAGGCAGAGCGAGCTTATGCTCCGGCAGGTGCAGATAGCTGCTTGTGAAATCGCCCGCGCTGGCCAACGCCTTCCAGTTCGCAATGGACACTGGCCGCTTCGTTCGATGGATCAAGCCGTCCCGGTCCAAGGTTTGAAGCGTCGCATGTGAAGCGGGAGGATTTGGCGTGCGCCATCGCTGACGATCTTGTGCCTGTAGGAGACCTACAGCCCTCGCAGACGGGGCGGGGAGTTCGAGCGGCAATCACCGGCGCCCCCCCATTCAAGCGGTGATCTACTTTTCGGTCGCCGCGTCAGGTCCACCGCGTCCTCAAAGCCGACCGTATGGGCGAGCCGGTGGTCCGCATCCTGGATCTCAATGAAGGATGATAGGTCGAGCATTCCGCTCCGCACCTCCCACGCCAAAATGTTGCGAGCGGCCCTGACTGCCTCGGACCGGGCCGCCTCCAGATCCGGAAATTCCCGTCCTTCTTCATCTTCGGGAAGCCGTTGCCATTGGAAACGTGGAAGGATGAATCGCGACGCGACGGCGCTCAGCCCTTCGGACCGCGCGGGGTGAGCATGCCGGGGGCGATGAAGCCGATGCCGCCGGAGCTCATCGCATCCTGCTTCAGGTTCGCCTGGATCTTCTCGTAATCCTTCTCCATTTCCTCGGTGACCGAGGCGCGGGTCTCCTCCATCGCCATCTCGAAGTCGGAACCGGTGACCTCCCTCGCCTCGATCGAGCCGCGCAGCGCGAACAGGCCGGCGCGGCGGACAAGGTCTTCTAGGTCGGCGCCGGTGAAGCGCTCAGTGCGCGCGGCGAGGTCGTCGAGGTCGACGTCTTCCGCGAGCGGCATCCTCGCGGTGTGGATGGCGAGGATTTTGCGGCGGCCGGCCGAATCCGGGACCGCGACGTAGATGAGCTCGTCGAAGCGGCCGGGGCGGAGCAGGGCCGGGTCGATCAAATTGGGGCGGTTGGTGGCGCCGATCACGACCACCGACCCCAGGTCCTCGAGGCCGTCCAGCTCCGAGAGGATGGTGTTGACGACGCGCTCGGTGACCTGCGGTTCACCGAGGCCGCCGCCGCGGACGGGGACGAGGCTGTCGAGCTCGTCAATGAAGATGACGGTGGGGGCGACCTGGCGGGCGCGGGCGAACAGGCGGGCAATCTGCTGCTCGGATTCGCCATACCATTTGGAGAGGAGGTCGGACGATTTGACGGCGATGAAGTTCGCCTCCGATTCGCGCGCGGTCGCCTTGGCGAGCAGGGTCTTGCCGGTGCCGGGCGGGCCATAGAGGAGGAAGCCCTTGGCGGGGCGGATGCCCATCCGTTTGAACGCATCGGGGCTCTTCAGCGGCAGCTCGATGCCCTCGCGCAGCCGCTCGCGCGCTTCGTCGACCCCGCCCACATCCTCCCATCGGACCGTCGGCGCCTGCACCATCACCTCGCGCATCGCCGACGGCTGGACCCGCTTCAGCGCCTCCTCGAAGTCGCGACCGGTCACCGACAGATTGTCGAGGACTTCGGACGGAATGGTGCCGTCTTCCAGATTGATCTGCGGCATGATCCGCCGCACCGCCTCGATCGCCGCCTCGCGGGTCAGAGCGGCGAGATCGGCGCCGACGAAGCCGAACGTGCGCCGCGCCAGCTCGCCGACGTCGACGTCGCCGGCGAGCGGCATGCCGCGAGTGTGGATGGCGAGAATCTCCCGGCGACCGCCCTCGTCGGGGACCCCGCTCACGATCTCGCGGTCGAAGCGGCCGGGGCGCCGGAGCGCTTCGTCGAGCGCCTCCGGTCGGTTGGTGGCGGCGATGACCACCAGATTCTGCCGCGGCTCGAGCCCGTCGAGCAGGGTCAGCAGCTGGGCGACCAGCCGCTTCTCGGTCTCGCCCTGGACCTGGCCGCGCTTCGGGGCGATCGAATCGATCTCGTCGATGAAGATGATCGCCGGCGCCGACTTGGCCGCCTCCTCGAACACCTCGCGCAGCCGCCGCTCGCTCTCGCCATAGGCCGAGCCCATGATCTCAGGGCCGGCGATGTGGAAGAAGCTGGCGTCGCTCTCGTTGGCGACGGCTCGGGCCAGGCGGGTCTTGCCGGTGCCGGGCGGGCCGTAGAGGAGGACTCCCTTGGGCGGATCGACTCCCAGCCGCTCGAATATCTCGGGATAGCGAAGCGGCAGCTCGACCATCTCGCGAAGCTGGTCGATGGTCGAGCCGATTCCGCCGAGATCGTCATAGGTGACGTCGGCGCGGCGCGTGTCGGTCGCCTCGGCATATTCGGGGCGCAGCTCGACCTCGGTATTGGCGTCGATATGGACGATGCCCTTCGGCGCGGTCGACACCACGGTCAGTCGGATTTCCTGCAGCGCGTAAGCCGGCGCGTTCAGCATCTGGCGGAGCTCGGGCGGAATGTCGCCGCGCTGAATCTGCTGCTGCCCGGTGGTGGCGACGACGTCGCCGGCGGTGAGCGGCTTCATTCCGAAGCTGCGCTTCAGCGCCTGGGCGGACCCGTGGAGGCGGAGGTTCTTCTGCGCCGGGGCGAAGACGACGCGCTGCGCCGGCTTCGACTCGGCCTTGCGGACGGTGACGAAATCGCCGGCTCCGATCTCCGCATTGGCGCGCTGCAGGCCGTCGAGGCGTACGATCTCCAGGCCCTCGTCCTCGGCATAGGGTCCGACCGCTCGCGCGGGCGTGGAGCGCTTGCCGGTGATCTCGATGACGTCGCCCTCGGCAAGGGCGAGCTGGGCCATCAGCCGGCGCGGCAGCCGGGCGAGGCCGCGGCCGCTGTCCTCGGGACGCATCGTCGCGACCTGGAGCCGCGTCGGCTTTCTCTCGTCGTCCGCCATCGGTCCGGCCCTCCTTGGTTTCTGTCCTGAGGCAGATAGGAAGGGTGAACCGCCCTGCCACCCCGCCCGGTTCCGCCAAAGGCCAAAAAAAGCGGCGGCTAGCGCCGCCGCCGCTTCGCTCGATGGGGCGCGGGGGAGGGCAGGGTCCGGACCCGACACGACTCGCCGCGGCATTCAGCCGGGAGGGAGAAGCCGTCGGGAAGCCGGTAGGCGTAGATCCTGTGAACGAAGATCGGTTCGACGACCAGCGCATGCCCTTCGCGTCCGCGCGGGAGACCGAGGAGGAGTCCGGCCGCGCCGTTCGCCAGCGGCTCGTCGCAATGGGTGATCGGACCCATTCTCAGGCGCAGCTGCGAGACGTCGGGATCGCCCTGGATGACCTTCGTCACCCGGGCCAGGGCGACGGCGTCCCGGGATTCGCGGACCGTCGATCGGTCGATCTCGACCTCGGCGACGAAGACTCCTTTCGGGAGCCGGGTCGGCAAAGCCGAATGGATGAGCGCCAATCCCGGCGAGTAGCTGCAGGCCTCGCCTGCGGCGGGAACGGCGGCCGCGATCAGGGCCGCGGCAGCCGGGCGAAGGACCGATCTCACCGGTCGATCTTAGCACGCCGCCGCAGCGTGTGAGAAAAAAAAGGGCCGGTCCAAAAGGGCCGGCCCTGAAAGTTTTAGGAGAGGATGCCTGAAAGGCAGGCTCGTTCTCCCCCTTCCCGACTTATTGTGCAAGTGCGAACAAGTATGCTACAGATGCATTTGTTGCACCATGCTTTTGTGAGATTCACGAGGATCGTTACGGGGGCCAGCATAGGTGCGCCGCACAAGAGGAGACGCGCGCCATGCGCCGACTGCCCCCGCTCACCGCCCTCGAGGCCTTCGTCCAGGTGGCTCGCTTGGGCTCGGTCAAGGCGGCCGCTGAAGCGCTGGCTTTGTCGTCGCCCGCGCTGTCGCGGCGGATCCAGGCGCTGGAGCGGTTCGTCGGCCATCCCCTGTTCGAGCGTCGGCACCAAGCCGTCCACCTCAACCCCGACGGCGAGAGGCTGATGGCGGAGATCGGCCCGTCGATCGACGCGCTGGCGAGGGCGATGGAGCGCGCGACCGGCCAGGCCGAAATGATGCGCCTGAGGCTCGCGGTGCCATCGCTATTCGCGTCGCAGCGGCTGATGCCGAACCTGCCCGGCCTGCGTGCGCTCCACCCCGACCTCCATATCGACATCGACACCGGCGCCAACCGGTTGGCGCGGCTCGACGAGGGGCTCGACGCGGCCATCGCGATCACCACGGACGTCGATCCCTCGCTCTACTCGCGCCGCCTCGACAGCAATTGCGTCATCGCGATCGGCACACGAGCGCTGAAGGAAACGATCCGTCAGCCGGCCGACCTCGCCGATGCGACCATCTTCCTCCACCGCGACATGCCGGAAACGTTCGACTATTGGCGCGAGGCGATCGGCCTGCCGAACCTCCAGCCGGCGGCGATCGACCATTTCGATTCGGGCCAGCTGATCCTGGACGCGGCCGCCCAGGGGCTGGGCGTCGCCTTCATGCTCGAAAGTCACCTCTACGGATCGAGCGACGCGCGGCTGGTGCGTCTGTTCGACCACAAGGTGGAAAGTCCCTACAGCTACTGGTTCGCCTGCCGCCGCTCGGCTCTGAAGCGACGACCTGTGCGGCTTTTCCACGACTGGCTGTTTGACAAGCTGTTGAAGGAGGAGGCGCTGGCCAACGCCGCGTGACTCGACCTATCGACCGCAACACGTCGGGAAGCGGGAATCAGGTCTTGATCCGCGCCACGATCCGCCGCAGCGCCGCTCGGGGCATGAGCCTCGTGCCCTGCGCGCCGATCTTGTTGACGAGGCCGGGAATGACGATCGCCTTGTTGCGGTCGAGACCCTTGAGGCCGGCCCGGACCACGCCCGCCGGATCGGTCGCCATCTTGGCCAGGGTCGACCCGCTCGCCTCGGCGACCTCGAAGAATTCGGTGGCGGTCGGACCAGGGCATAAGGCGGTGACCTTGACGCCGCTGCCCTTCAGCTCCTGGTGGAGCGCCTCGGTGAACGACAGCACATAGGCCTTGCTGGCATAATAGACGGCCATGTTCGGCCCGGCCTGGAAGGCCGCGGTCGAGGCGACGTTGAGGATGCCGCCGCTGCGGCGCTCGACCATGGCGGGCAGCAGTCGCCGGCACAGCTCGGTCAGCGCGCGGACGTTGAGGTCGACCATCTCGAGCAGTCGGTCGGCGGGCGCGGCGGCGAAGCGGCCGCTGAGGCCGAAGCCGGCATTGTTGATCAGAGTGTCGACTTCAAGCCCGAGGCCCGCGATCTCCGCGAGCAGGCGCTCGGCCGCGCCGGGCCGGGCGAGGTCGGCGGCGACGACATGGGTCGAGCCGAGTTCCGTGGCCAGCGCCTCGAGGCGGTCGCGGCGCCGGGCGACAAGAACCAGCTCGTCGCCGCGCCGGCGGCACTGGCGAGCGAATTCGGCGCCCAGCCCTGCGGAGGCCCCGGTGACGAGCGTGACCCCCCGTGCCATCGTCAGGCTCTCAATGAAGCCTTGACGATCTTGCCGGGGGTCGCCGGCGGCTCGCCTTTGGGCAGCGCGTCGACATGCTCCATCCCATCGGTGACCTCGCCCCAAACGGTATATTGATTGTCGAGGAAGCGGGCGTCGTCGGTGACGATGAAGAACTGGCTGTTGGCGCTGTGCGGATAAGAGGTACGGGCCATCGAAACGGCGCCGCGGCGGTGCGGCGCGCTGCTGAACTCGGCCTTGAGGTCCGGCTTCTTCGAACCGCCGGTGCCGGTACCGGTCGGGTCGCCGCCCTGAAGGACGAAGGCCTGGCC
>Ga0196963_10000091_pt1 | contig 110624 bp, 86 predicted proteins | sample S1_5metaG_FD_148600 | JGI IMG/M metagenome (GOLD analysis project Ga0196963, IMG submission 148600) | Soil microbial communities from Anza Borrego desert, Southern California, United States - S1_5 | ecosystem: Environmental > Terrestrial > Soil > Desert | place: USA: California | collected... | reverse complement strand
CGGCGGGCGACATCATCACCGAGGGCACGACGGGCGATGTGGACTTCGGCCTCGCCACCGTCCCCAACGGGCGCACGCTGTCGATCACCCAGGCCCAGAGCAAGTTCGTCGGCGCCAGCGAGTTCGGCTTCGTCGGCAACCCCACGGGCACCAACCTGGTGGTGCGGATCACCGACGGCTTCCTGATCTTCGGCGGCGACTTCGGCGGCACCAGCGGCTACCAGAACATTCTGAGCGTGGATGCCCACGCGACTGAGTTCCTCCGCGTCGAGGACGACCTGGACATCGGCACCACCGCGAACCTCCGCAGCAACGGAAACGTGGAGATCGACGGGTTCATCCACGCCGGCCAGTCCATCAACCTGCACGCGGGGCAGGATGGCACGGGCGATGTCAAGTTCATTTCCGCGGGCCAGAGCCTGTGGGGCGACACCATCGCCCTCCGCGCTGGCAGCAACACCGGCCTGGCCACCGCCCGCGTGGACGCCCTGACCAACTCGCCCACCTTCGCCGCGAGCGCCGGCCCCGGCACCCGCCCGCAGTCCTTCACTTTCGAGCAGGACGCGGCCATCACCAACGCGGACCTGCCCACCGCCGACCAGTTCGGCTCGATGCTGATGGGCATGACGTACGTCGTGCGCTCCAACGACTCGTCGGTCACGGTGAGCAACGGCTCGTACTTCGACGCCACCTCGCTCACGCTCGACAGCGAAACCGGCTCGTTCATCAACGACCCGCTGAACGTCTTTTCGCTGGATGTGTTCGGGGACGCCATCCTCTCCGCCGACGTCTCCTCGATCGGCGACCAGCACTACCACGACGCGACCTGGCTCGTGGGCGACCGCACCCTGAGCGCGTCGACGGTGATCTTCGACGGCCCGGTCAACCCCTACGTCACCATCAGCAACATCACCGAGGGCGAGCCCGGCGTGGCCGCGCCCCAGGCCTCACTCACGATCAACGGCAACATGGTCGACCATGGGGCCATTGGCAACATCCTGCCCCTGGACTTCCTGCACGTCACCGGCTCCACCTTCATGGACGGTGGGCTCGTGCACACGCTGGGCGATCAGATGTACGACGGCTCGGTGATCCTCGGCGCCGACCAGCTCCTGGAGAGCGACGAGGACGGTACCATCCGCTTCGGCGACACGGTGGACGGCGCGTTCGACCTCACCGTGCGCACCACCGAGGGCGGGCTCATCGTGTTCAATGGCGATGTCGGCGGCCAGACGGCCCTCGTCGACATCACCCTGAGCACCGCCGGCGAGGACGGCAGCCGCGAGGTCCCGGACAAGGCCACCATCGTCGGCGAGCGCTCGATCTCCATACGCTCTCGCGACTTCACCATGGGCCAGAACGAGAAGTTCACGACCCTGGGCGACCTGCTCATCAACTCGAGCCGCCAAGCCACGCTCGGCGATCTGGTGACCGTCGGCGACATGACCGTGATCGCCCCGACGATCCGCCTGCTGCGGCGCGAGGCCGCGACGCTCATCCGCGTGGGCGAGGGCGAGGTCGGCGACCGCGGCCTTGACTTCGTCGCGGGCGGCGAGATCGACTTCCAGGGTGACGTGAGGCTCGGGGGTCCTGCGGGCTCACCCGCGCCCACGTTCGCCGACGCCGACGGCGTGATCGGCGACCCCGTGGTCAACCTGTTCGAGATCACGCAGAGCAAGACCAGCGAGACGAGCCTCTCGGCCCTCGTGCTCGACGGCCAGGTGCTGGACCAGAAGACCACGCCCGCCGTCGCACCGCCACCGCCGCCTCCCCCTCCTCCGCCGCCTCCTCCGCCGCCCCCCCCGCCGCCGCCTCCGCCCCCGCCGCCCGCGGACGAGCTGGCCGGCGCGGTGCCGCCCCCGCCGCGCTTCCGCGACACCGTGCAGCCCAAGGTCTACGACGTCGGCCTGCTCACCCAGCTGGGCATCGCCGGGCGCGGCGTGCGGCTCGAGGAGGCCCGCGCGGCCCTCGGCGGGCGCTACGAGTACAACGACATGCCCGCGGACATCGAGGACTTCGGCGGCAGCCGTGCCTTCGCCGCGACCCGTGTCGATATCGAGTCGGTCATGCGGGTGGCCGCGGCGTACCGGCAGGTGATCGGCACCACGCCCGAGCGCACCGGCGAGGTGAGCCAGGCCCTCAGCGACGCCGCGGGCCGCTACTTCACCCTCACGCAGGCCACGGACGTGGACCCCGCCGCGTTCCGCAACTACCTCGAGACCACCCCCGAGGAGCGGGCGACGCTGGCGCAGGTGCAGCAGCTCGAGAACCTGCTGGCGGACATCCGCCGGCTGGGCCTCGCCGAAGTCGAGTACCGCCAGGCCCGCTCACGGGTGCTCTCGCAGATAGCGTCGGACAAGCTGCCGGCCGATGTGCTGGCGCGGGCGATCGAGAAGCCGCGGTCATGAGGTGAGTGAATATTGAGTGCGACGACGACGCAGGGCGTGGGCCCTGCGTCGTTTCCTTTGCTGGAATTAGCTAGCGGTACGCACAAATCGCATCCCACCCCGCCTGAACCGCCTCTCGCTCGGGATTGCGGATCACCGCCGCGCGTCCATCTGGAAGCGGCACGACAATGCGAAGGTCGCCACCGAGCGTCTTTTTGTCCTCGCGCATGAGGTCGATCAGGCGACCAACCTCAGGAAGACTCGGTGCCGATGTGGGAAGGCCCGCAGCCTGCACAGCCTTGCGAACGACTTCCGCAAGCGCGCGAGGCGCAAGCCCCAGGCCGGCCGATGCAGTCGCGGCCGCGATGAGGCCTAGCCCCACGCATTCGCCGTGGCGCAAGTCGGTCAGCGACTCAATCACGTGGCCGAACGTGTGGCCAAGGTTGAGCAGGGCTCGTCCACCGTCTCGGTCCGCCGCTTCCTCGCGTTCATCGCCTGCGACCACAGTTGCCTTCACCTGCACGTTGCGATTGATCAGCTCGGTAAGCGGGCCTCCCTCGATCGCGGTGACCGAGGCAAGGTTCGCAAGCGTCCACTCCCAGAGCGCGTCGTCACCGGTGTGTCCAGCAATCAGCCCGTGCTTGAGGCACTCCGCGATCCCCGACCGGAACTCACGCGCGGGAAGCGATCGGAGCATGTCGACATCAACGATCACGCCCGCGGGCTGCCAGAACACCCCGACCACGTTCTTCTTGAGCGAGCCGTTCACCCACAAGTTCACGCCGGTTTTCCCGCCGACGCTCGCGTCGACCATCGCCAGCAGCGTGGTGGGGCAGTGGATCACAGGCACGCCGCGCCGGTAGGTTGCGGCCACGAACCCGGCCAGATCGCAGAGTGCGCCGCCGCCGATCGCGATGATCGGGTCGGTGCGCTCATGCCGGACAACCGCGAGCTGCTGGAGCAGCACCTCGGCGTTTGCCAGCGTCTTGCACGGCTCACCACCCGCGATTGGAAGCCGCGTGGTTGCGAACCCCGCCGCAGCGAGCGACCGCTCGGCTGAATCGACCATTGCCGCGGGCACGTTCGAGTCGGCGATGATTGTCGCCCGAGTGCCGGGCGTCGCGAGCGCACCGCGTGCGACCTCTCCAGCACGGGCGAGCAGCCCCTGCCCGACATGCACGTCGTAGCTGCGGGCACCCAGTTGGACGCGGATCGGCATGCTGGATGAGTCTAGAACCCGCCGCCCCCGAGCTTCTGGTACGTCTCCAGCGCGAAGCCCTCCAGCTGCGCCCGCCGCCGGAGGCGTGCCATTGCCTCGCCCTTGTCGCCCGCCTCCGCCAGCAGCCACGAGACCAACCCGTCGTGCGTCGGGTGCAGGTGCCAGTACGCCTCCGTCTGCCACCGCTTCGCCCCGCCGGTCACCAGCACCAGGGCCTCGGGCCCTCGCCCGGCCGCGCGGGCCTCCTCCGCCGCGGCGAACGCCAGCCCGCCCAGCCGCTGCCAGAAGATCTCCGTATCCGCCCCGTGCGGCAGTTCGCGCTCCAGCAGCAGCGTGGCATCAAGCACCGCCCCGGCGAACGCGGTCGCGTTGAGCGAGGTTGGCGTGATCTCGCGGACGGGCGCCGGCGCCACGCCATTGCCCGCCGCGGCCGCGGCCTTCAGCGACTCCAGCATCTCGAACCCAAGGTCGATGCACTGGTCGAGCGTGAGTCGTTTCGCCCGCCACTCGGTGGCGATCTCCATGGACGCCGTCTTACGTCCACCCGCGGGCGAGACCACGATCGCGTACACCCGCTCCGCTGGCCCCGGTGGGGGCTTGCACGCGGGCAGCATCAACGCGAGAAGGACCAGCAGCACAGCAGAAACGCGCGGCATGCTTGCAGCGTACCGCGCGTCGCTCATCCATGGAATGCGCCCGGGATCGCCCAGTGGACGAGGACTCAGGGCTTCTTCGCCGCCCCGCCCGCGGGCTTGGCCGTGAACGTGATGTTCGCATCCGCCCACACTTCGACCTTGCCGGGCACCACCGGCTCCTCACCGCCAGCGCCCCCGGACTCGCCGCCCATGCGGTTGCTCATCTGCGCCATCTGCCCGTAGCGGGGGTACCAACCGCCCATCTGCGATGTTGTCGTCGCGGTCTCCACGCTGGTAATCTCCAGGTCGAGCGCCTCGGCCAGCACCGCGGCCTTGCGGCGGGCCGCCTGCACCGCGAGCTTGATCGCCTCCTCGCGGGCTGCGATCGCCTCGCGGATGCCGAAGGACACGTAGTCCACGCGGTTGCAGCCGGCGCTGAGCGCGGCGTCGATGGTCTTCGGCACCGCCTTCAGGTCCGACGTGCGGACGCGGACCATGATGCTTGCGTCATACGCGACGATCTGTCGCACCTCCAGGCCATTGCTGGGCCGGTACTCGTCGTACCTGGGGGTGAGCTGCACGGTGCCGGTCTGCAGCTCCAGGTCCGGCAGGTTCAGAGCGCGGATCGCCTTCAGCGCGGCGTCCATCGCCTTGTTGGCCTCCGCCTGCGCCTCCGACGCGGTCTTCGAGATGATCGACACGCCCACGGAGATGTCGACGTAGTCGGGCGTGCGCTCCACGCGGGCGGTGCCGTTGGAGCTGATGGTGGTCTCCTTCACTTCGCTTGCGGCGAGTGTGCCAGAGGCATCGGGAGGCAGGGCGCGCCCGGGACGGGTGATGTCCTGCGCCGAGGCGCTCAGCGGCATGAGGGCAAGGGCGGCGAGGATCGCGGTCCGGGAGAGGCGGCGACTGGTGGTGAGGTTCATGGGTGTGTGCTCCTTGTGCTGAGTTGTACGTACGAGGCGTGGGGGAGTGCCGAAGCGTGTGACAGAGTGGTTACCGAGTGAAAACACCCGCTGGCGAGCGGGTGTTTCCGAAGCGTTTACTCGTATAGGTCCTTTGAGTCCTATAGGTCCTGTGAAAGCGGGCTCTCAGTTCGACATCACCGGCGTGTCCTCACGCATCGCGGCGAGGCCCGCCTTCAGCGAACCGTTCGCCTTGCTCTCGACGATCGCATGGGTGTTGAGCGCGGCCGCGCCCTCGCTGGCCTTGGCGGAGATCTCGCCGTTCTTGCCGACCTCGTCGAAGCGGACGGAGACGCGGGTGGAGACGCCGCGTTCCTGCATGGTGACGCCGTAGAGGCGGTCGGCGGACTGCATGGTGCGCTTGTTGTGCGTGATGACGATGAAGTGGGAGCGGTCGGTGTACTCGCGGATGACGTGGTTGAAGCGGCCGACGTTGCCCTCATCAAGCGCGGCGTCCACTTCGTCCAGCACGCAGAAGCAGGAGGGCTTGCTGCGGAAGATGGACATGAGGAGGGCCACGGCGGTGAGCGTCTTCTCGCCGCCGGAGAGCTGGCTGATGGAGCGGGGCTCCTTGCCCGGCGGCTTGGCGATGACCTCGATGCCGGACTCGAGCAGGTCGGTCTCGGTGGTTTCGACCTTGGAGGTCGTGCCGTCGGCGTTCTCGACTTCCTTGATGAGGGGCATGAGGCGGACCTCGGCCTTGCCGCCGCCGAAGAGCTTGCGGAACATGCCGGACTCGCCGCCGAAGTTCTGCTGGATCGTGGTGAAGATCTCGCCGAAGCGCTCGCGGGAGACCTGGTTGAGCGTGGTGATGAGGTCCTCGAGCTGCTGGCGGGCGGCGTCGATGTCGGCCACCTGCTTGACGAGCGTGTCGTTCTGCTGCTCGAGGTTCTTTTCTTCTTCCATCGCCTCGAGGTTCACGCTGCCGAGCTTGCGGACGGCCTCCTTGAGCGTGTCGATGTTGAGCGCGGCCTCGCTGGTGTCGATGCGGGTCACATCGCCGCCGGCCATCATCTCGCGGTACTCGGGGTACTCGCGGGGCAGGTCGACGCTCAGCTCCTCCTGCGTCCGCTCCTCCATGTTCTCGCGCTTGACCTCGAGCTCGCGGCGCGAGACTTCGAGGCTGTGCCAGTCGCGCTCCAGCACGTTGAAGTGCTGGCGGGCGGCGTGCACCTGCTCGGCGAGCGTGGAGGCGGATTGCTCCGCGGCCTTGAGCTGCTCGAGCAGCGTGGTTGACTGAGCGGCCAGGGTCGTGGCCTGCTCCTTGCTCGTGACGATCTGCTGAGCGCACTGCTCGATCGCGGCCGCGTGCTCGGCGAGCTTGGACTCGAGCCGCTCCAGGTGCGACGTGAGGTCGCGGGCCTGGCGGGTGAGCTCGTCGCGGGAGTTCTCCAGGCGTGACAGCTCGCGGCGGGCGCCGGAGACCTGCTCGGAGAGCTTGCTGACGTCCACCTTCGCGGAGGTCATCTGCTCCTGCGCGGCGTCGGCGCGGAGCTGGATCGACTTGACCTCGGCCTCCAGCGACTGCGCGGCCTTGGTCTCCTCCTCCTGGAGTCGGCCGAGTGACTCGGCCTTCTCCTGGAGCTTGGCGCGGTCCTCTTCGAGCTTCTTGAGGCGATCAGCGAGCTGCGCGGATTCCTGATCGAGGCCGCGGTGCTCGCGCTGCACGCGGGCGAGGTCGGCCTGGAGGCGTTCGAGCTTGTTCTGCTCCTGGAGCACGGTGCGCTGCTGCTGGGCGAGGGATTGGCGGGCGGAGCCGAGCTGGGCCGTCATGGCCGCGGCCTCGGTGTCCACGCCCTTGAGAGCGGTGCGCTCGGTCTCGAGCGTGGCGGAGAGCTCGGCGACCTGGGCACGCAGAGTGTCGAGCTCGGCGCGACGGCGGAGGAAGCCCGCGGCCTCGTCGCTCGCGCCTTTACCCGCATTGACGCGACCGTCGGCGTCGAGGGTCATGCCGTCGCGGGTGATGAAGCGGGCGTGCTGGCCCGCGAGGGGGCCGCTGGCGAGCATGAGCGCGGCGTCGAGGTCGGTGACGAGGTAGCTGCGGCCGAGCACGCGGTCGAGCAGGTCCTGGAGGCGGGGGTCGGCCTGATCGCCGCCGCGGACTTTCACGAGCGAGCGCAGCGACACGAGGCGTGCGCGGGCGGAGTCGAGCATGAAGCCCGCGGCCGCGAGATCGACGGAGGGGACCGTGTGCGGCGAGGGGGCCGCGGCGGTCATCGGCAGGAATGTGACGCGGCCCGGGAGCTTGGCGAGGTCCTCGCGGCTGGGGAGGGCGGCGGCGTTCTCGATGACGAGGGCCTGGAGGTCGGCACCGAGGGCGGACTCGACGGCCGCGGCGGCCTCCGCGTCCAAATCACTCCGCGTTTCGATGAGGTCGGCCAGCGGGGCGATCACGCCAGCGAACGCCCCATCGCCCTTCTCGCGGGCCTTGAGGACGGCGCGGACGGACTCGGCGAAGCCGGCGCGGTTCTCGACCATCTCCTGCAGCGTGGCGCGGCGGGAGTCGATGCGGACGAGTTCCTGCTCGAGGGACTTCGTGCGATCGGCGCGTTCGCGGCGGTCGGTGGAGAGGCGGCCGAGCTGCTCCTCCAGGCGGGTGAGCTCCCACTCGAGTTCCTTGACCTTCTCCGCCGCGGCCTTGGTGGTGGCCTCGCCGGCGGTGATGCCCTCTGCGAGGCGGCCCTCGTCCTCAGTCAGCTTGCCGGCCTTGCCCGCGAGACGCTCGATCTGCTCCTTGAGGCCGCCGGGGCCGTCGATGCGCTTGGCGTCGGCCGCGATGGAGGCGAGCAGGCCGATGCGCTCGCGGTCGATGCGGGAGGCCGACGACTGCTTCTGCGAGAGCTGCTGCCGCCTTTCGTTGAGGCTCTCGAGCACCTCGGCACGCTGGCTGCCCGCCTGCTGGAGGCGGCGCTCGGCCTCGGCGAGCGACTCGCCCATCGCGGCGATGGACTCGCGCTGATCGGTGATGGACGTCTCGGTGGACGTGAGCCGCTGGGCGATGTCCGCCTGCCGCTGGCGGTCTACTTGGCCTTGACGCTGGGCCTCCTCGACGGCTCTTTCCAGCATGCCCTGCCGCTGCGTGGCCTGCTGCACGGCGTGCTCGGCGCCGAGCCGCTCCTGCTCCACGCCCTTGTGTTGGCTGGCGAGCTCGTGCCTCTGGAGGTCGGCCTCCTGCTTCCTGGTCTCGAGCTCCGCGAGCGTGGCCCCGCCCTCGTCGCGCTGCACGCTGAGGTCGGCCTGGCGGCTGGTCAGCCCCGCGAGGCGCTGCACGAGGTCGTCGTACTGGTCGAACGCGAGCGCGAGGCGCCACGCCTTGAGCTGCGAGTCGAGCTCCACGAACTTGCGGGCCTTGACCGCCTGGCCCCGCACCAGCCGCAGGCGACGCTCGGTGCTCTCCAGCTGCTCGCGCGTGGTCGTGAGGTTAGCCTGCGTGCGCTCCAGCTTGCGCTGGGCCTCGACGCGGCGCTGCTTGTACTTGGCGATCCCCGCGGCCTCCTCGAAGATCACCCGCCGCTCCTGCGGGCTGGCGAGGAGCATGGCATCGACCTTGCCCTGCTCGATGATCGAATAGGCGTCCGCGCCCACGCCGGTATCGAGGAACATCTCGCGGATGTCCTTGAGGCGTGCCGTCTTGCCGTTGATGAGGTACTCGCTGTCGCCGTCGCGGTAGAGGCGACGCTCGATCTCGACGGTGTCGGCGTCGAAGTTCAGGCCTCGCTTGCGGCGGGAGACCAGAGGCACTACCGCGGAGTTTGCGGAGGGGGCGGAGTTGCGCGGAGTCGGAGAGGAGGGGTCGGAATCGGAGGGCGAGGCTGATTCAGGATCGGCGGAAGCGTCCGAGATCGAGACATCCTGCTCACCCTCTTTTCCAACCTGCCTTTCCTCCGCGCCCTCCGCAGACTCCGCCAACTCCGCGGTGGGCCTTTTCTCTTCCTGCACGACTTCGAGGACAGGGTTCTCGAACGTCAGCGCGACGCTGGCCATGCCGCCGGGTTTGCGGCCCGCGGAGCCGGCGAAGATGACGTCGATCATCTCGGTGCCGCGGAGGGACTTGCTGGAGCGCTCGCCCAGCACCCACTTGATGGCGTCGACGACGTTGGACTTGCCGCAGCCGTTGGGCCCGACGATGCCGGTGATGGCGTGGTCGAAGGTGAACTCGGTCTTGTCGGCGAAGGACTTAAAACCGCAGACGGTGAGCTTGGCAAGACGCAAGGGCAACCTCCTGTTGCTGGACGCGGGCCTCCGGCCCCGGGGAGACCACAAGATATCGGGCCCGCGGGCCGCCTGCACGCTCGGAGTAGGGGTGGGCGGCCCAAACGCGGCGGTATTCGGGCTCTGGGCGGGATCGTCCGGGAAAACTGGCGTTTGCGCGGCCGGGCGGGGGTGGGGGGTGGGGCGGCGGGGCCTGCGGCAGAGCCATTCCAGCCAATGTCCGAGCCGCAGGGTTACGGCGCGAAGCCGCACGGTCGCGGCGCAGCCCTGCAAGGCCGCAGCGGAGCGCCGAAGGGCCGCGGCGCGCTCCGGCAAGGTCGCCGCGCGGCGCCGCAAGGTCGCGGCGCGGCCCTCCAAGGTTGCAGCGCGGCGCTGCAAGGCTGCGGCTTGGCTCTGCAGGGTCGCGGCCCACCGAGGCAAGGCAGCGCAGGCGAGTGGTGGGGCCGAGGGCCTCGACACCTATTCAGTCCTCAGCCCCGCGACGGCGGATTGACCACCGGCTCGCCCCGCGACCACACCTCGATCACGTAGTAGTCCCCTGGCTCGACGTGGCTCACCCCCGTTGAGAATGAAGCCGCCTGTCGCTCGGCTTCGTCCTTTGTCGAGAGCAGGCACCATTCGTTCGTCGCGATAGTCTCGGCCATGCTGTTGCACGAGAGCGGCGAACAGTCGAAGTGGGGCATCATCGGTGCTTGCGTTTCGCTAGCCGGTGATCCAAGCGAGCCGCCGATGCAGTCATAACCGAGAAACTGAAAGTCGGACGGAAGCGGTTCCGGGCGGAACTCGCCGACCCACCCCGGCACCGCGAACTCCTTCGCGGCACCTGCTACGAACCGCCGAGTCAGCAGCTTGTGGGCGAAGACCGTGTACTTGTCGCGATGTGGGGGCGAGATGAAATCAAGGCACTCAAGCGCTGCCGCGAGGGTGTCGTAGCGACCCCAGCCGTTGAAGGTCCAGTGGTCGAACTTGACCTCCGGCTCGCTGCTGATGCAGTTGCTGACACTGGCGATGGCACGGACGTGCGCCGCCTTATGCCAGTCGGGACGTGCCTCGACCCGCTTCACCACATAGCCAAGAAAGTACATGTCGGACGCAGCAGACACTCCGTCCCCCTCAATGCCCTCTCGGTTCCGCCTTTATCCAAACGCCTTCTTGTAGTCCGCCACGAACTTCTCGAGCCCCTGGTCCGTCAGCGGGTGCTTCATGCACGCGGTGATCACGTTGAGGGGGCAGGTGGCGACGTCCGCCCCCGCCAGCGCGCAGTGCAGCAGGTGGTTGGTGTGGCGGATGCTCGCCGCCAGCACCTTGGTCTCCATGCCGTAGTTGTCGTACACCTGGCGGATGTTGCGGATGAGCTCCATGCCGTCCTCGCCGATGTCATCGAGGCGCCCGATGAACGGCGAGACGAGGTACGCGCCGGCCTTGGCGACCATCATCGCCTGGAGCGTCTGGAAGCAGAGCGTCATGTTGGTCTTGATGCCCTGGTCGCTGAACGCCTTGCAGGCCTTGAGGCCGTCGGTGGTGCAGGGGAGTTTGACGACGATGTTGGGCGCGATCTTCGCGTGGGCCTCGCCCTCGCGCATCATGCCCTTGAAGTCGGTCGAGATGACCTCGGCGGACACGGGGCCGGTGACGATCTTGCAGATGTCGGCGAGGCGCTTGGAGTAGTCCACGCCCTCCTTGGCGATGAGGGTGGGGTTGGTCGTCACCCCGTCGAGGACGCCCAGGTCGTGGGCCTGCTTGATTTCGTCGATGTTGGCCGTGTCTACGTAGATGAGCATGGTGGCAGTCTAGGAAAGGCGTCCACCGCGGAGGTGCGCGGCGGGAGCGGAGTGGCGCGGAGTTGATGCATTTGACAAGAAGTCCCCAGAGCGGGCGATGCAGGGGACTTCACCACGGAGCTTCGCGGAGTGGGCGAAGGTGCGCGGAGAAAGGCAGGAAGAAAGAGCAAAGCCTCGTCCTCCCCCTTCCGACTCCGCGGAACTCCGCCTCCTCCGCGCAACTCCGCGGTAGTGCCTCTCACTTGGACTCCGTGCCCTCGATAGCCCCGCCCGTCACCCGCCACTGGTACAGCCCGCCCGCCATCATCGCGACGTTCTCGTACTCCAGCTCCATCATCCGCTTCACCAGCGCCCGCGGGGCCGCGGATGAGCCGTCCTGGCCGTAGACGATGATGTTCTTGTACCGCTCCAGCCCCGCGTCCCGCGGCCCCTTGGGCTTCACCTGCGACAGCTGGAGGTTGCGCGCCCCCGGGATATGCCCCTTGGCGAACTCCGCCGGCGGGCGGGTGTCCAGCAGGACGATGACGTCGTCCTTGCCCTTGGACCGCTGCAGGTCCAGCAGTCGCTTGACCTCGGCCACGCTCACCTGGTGCTTGTCCACGTCCTTGTCGCTGATGGGCTGCGAGCAGGCCGTCAGCATGAAGAGGCCAAGCACCCCCAGAAGGGTGGCGGTGAAGGTGGTCCAACCAGCTGAACGGAGGGGGCGAACGTTGGTCGTCATGGCTGGCTAGGGTACTGGCCCCGGAGCGGGTTGTCCGGTCGGGGGGGTAGGGGTGAAGGAGGTTCGTGACTTGATCGCGGCCTTGTGCAGCCTCGGAATCTTGACCGCCGGCATCCTCGCGGCCGTCGGGCTCCCGTGCTCCTCTACAAACGTGCAGCCCGAACCCAAAGCGGCCCCCAACGCGTCCGAGCAGGAGAAACGCCCGCACATCCGGGCAACGCTGCTCAACCAGCACCACACCGTCACCCCCAACTCCACGGCCTGGATCGGCCTCGAACTCGACATCGATAAGGACTGGCACACCTACTGGCCCGGCCGCAACGAGACCGGCACACCCCCGGCCGTGAAGTGGAACCTGCCCGCGGGGTACAAGGTCGGCGAGTTCCTCTGGCCCGCCCCCAAGCGGTACGTGCAGGGTGGCGACACCCTCGACCACGTGTACGAGGGTCGGGTGCTGCTGATGGCGCCGCTGGAAGTGCCCGCGTCGGCCAAGCCCGGGGAAAAGGTGCAGATTAAGGCCGCGTGCACGTTCGTGGTGTGCCAGGACGTCTGCCTGATGGAGAAGGCCTCACCCACGCTGACGCTGATAGTCAGCGACGGCTGGAGCAGCTCCACGGTGCCGCCGCATGCCAAGCGCTTCACCGAGGCCCGCGAGCGTGTGCCCGTGCCTCTCAAAGACGCCAAGGGGGTCTCCGCTAAGGTCGAGAACGGCAAGCTCTTAGTAGAGGCCAAGGGGGCGGCCAAGGTGATGTTCTACCCCTACGAAGACTCGGTCGCCACCCCCGCCCTGCTCAAGGAGGGCGAGGTGAAAGGCGAGCGGCTGACGCTCACGCTGCAGCCGGAAGACGCCCCCGCGCGCATCAGGGGGGTTGTCGAGGCCCAGGGCGGCGCACTGAAACAACCGGTGTTTGTCGACGTTGATCTGGAGGTCCCCAGGTCCTGAACGTCTGGAGAGTCGAAGAACGAGGCCGCGTCGGCGCGGGCAGCGTGCCCGTGCCGCGGGGCCGGAACTCAAGGAGTCGGTATGAAAGCGAAGGCACTGCTGGTGATCGTGGCCGCGATGTTCGCGGCGTCCCCCGTCCTGGCCCAGGCGAAAAAGTCGGAGGAGGCCCCGAAAACGACGCAGCCCGAGAAGAAGGACGAGCAGCGCAAGGAAGAGAAGCGGGAGCGCAAGGACGAGTCCAAGGACTCCCAGAAGGACACCAAGAAGGACAGCAAGGACGAGAAGGACCGCAACCCCAAGGCCGCGGCGAAGGTGGGCGAGAAGGCGCCCGACTTCACCGCCACCGACACCAACGGCAATACGGTGAAGCTCAGCGAGCTGACCAGCCAGGGCAAGATCGTCGTCCTGCAGTGGTTCAACCCCGACTGCCCCTACGTGGTCAAGCACTACAAGAAGGGCGACACCAACACCTTCAACGAGCTGCACACCAAGTACAACGGCAAGGACGTCGTGATCCTCGCCGTCGCCAGCAGCGCCCCCGGCAAGCAGGGCAGCGGCACCGAGCGCCTCAACAAGGCCAAGACCGACTGGAACATGCAGTACCCGATCGTCCTTGATGAGTCGGGCACCATCGGCAAGTCCTTCGGCGCCAAGAACACCCCCGCCATGGCCGTGATCGGCAAGGACGGCACCCTCGCCTACTGGGGCGCCATCGACGACGACAACGGCCCGGACAAGCCCGGCAAGACCAACTACGTGGCCAAGGCCCTCGATGAGCTCATCGCCGGCAAGCCCGTGACCACCAAGGAGACCAAGCCCTACGGCTGCTCCGTGAAGTACAAGAGCTGAAACCACGCCCTGATCAGGGCGAGCTTGAAGGTTTGATCAAACGGCCGGAGCGCATGCTCCGGCCGTTCTGTTTTCCCGAGCCGCTCCCAAACCGGGACTTCGCCCTGAGCGGCTCAGTCCCGGCGTCGTGTTGGAGATCCGTATTCCCTACGATGCCCGCACATGCTTGAGAACCTCTCCACCGTCCGTGACCTGCTGCTGGTGTGCATCGGGTTCGGACTCATTGTGTTCGTGCACGAGCTGGGGCACTTCCTGGCCGCGCGCTGGGCCGGGATCCGCGTCCTGGCGTTCGCCATCGGCTTCGGCCCCGCCCTGTTCAGCTACCGCAAGGGCATGGGCCTGCGGGCGGGCTCCGGCGAGAAGGAGTACATCGAGAAGCTCAAGGCCGAGCCGCTGCGGGCCCGCGAGTTCAGCCCCACCGAGTACCGCTTCAACATCCTCCCCCTGGGCGGCTACGTCAAGATGCTCGGGCAGGAGGACGTCAACCCCAACGCCGTCAGCGACGCCCCCGACAGCTACCAGAACTGCATTCCCTGGAAGCGGATGGTGGTCATCTCCGCCGGCGTGATCATGAACATCATCACCGCGGCCATCCTCTTCATCGCCGTGTTCATGGCCGGCCTGCCGGTCGAGCCCGCGAAGGTCGGCACCGTGTTCGCCGGCTCTCCCGCAGCCACCACTCTGCCCACGAACGCCGCCGAGGCCGGCGTCCAATCCCCCGGCCTGCTCCCCGGCGACCGCATCGTCAGCATCAATGGCCGCACGCCTAACTCCTTCAGCGACCTCACGCTGGAAACCGCGATGACCGGCCCGCAGGAGGACATCAACCTGGTGGTCTCGCGCGACGGCGTTGAGCGGCCGCTGGCCTTCCGCCTCCGCCCCGAGCCCGGCAAGCTGACGGGGCTGCTGGAGATCGGCGTGGCGCCCTCGCGCTCGACGCAGCTCATGGACGCCGAGGACGACGCCGAGCTGGAGGCCTGGCAGAAGGACATGGCCAAGAAGGGCTTCCCCGAGATTCAGGCGGGGGCCGAACTGATCCGCGTCGGTGAACACGTCGCTCACGACGGCAACGAAGTCGACGACGCTGCCCGCCACTCCGGCGGCCGCCCCTTTGAGGCCGAGTTCCGCAACAAGGACGGAACAACCTCGGTCGTGGTGCTCCAGCCGATGCCGGAGATGGACACCGACATCCTGCCCGTGAGCGGACGGATCATCACCCCCGTCGAGCACCTGCTCGGCCTGATGCCTGTCATGAAAGTGGATCTGGCAGCGGCGAAGGCCGAGGCCCAGGGCCTCCGTGCCGGCGATGTCTTCGCCCGCATCGGCGACATCGAGTTCCCCAGCATGACGCAAGGCATGACCGCCATCAAAGCCCATTCGGGCAAGCGGCTCCCCATTACCGTGCTCCGCGAGGAGAACGGCGTCAGAAAGCCCGTGCAGCTCGATGTCAAGGTCAGCCGCAAGGGCCAAATCGGATTCCACGTGGGCGACGTCGGCGACGCCGAAGCCCTCGTCGCCCTGCCGTACGACCAGCTCCGCCGACCGCGCGAGAAGGAGCCCTTCCGCCCCGCGGCCGCGGGCGTCATCGTCTCCCCCGGCACTCGCATCGTCGGTGTGAATGACCAGGCGGTGAATGACTTCGCCTCGCTGCGGGCCGCGCTGCTGGATGCCACCAGCGCCGCCACCGACGGCGCGACCATCAATCTCAAGGTCCAGCGCCCCTCCCACGGCCAGCCTCCCGCGGCCGATGCGCCGGTCGAGACATTCCCCATGCGTCTCCAGCAGGCCGACATCACCAGCCTGCGTGCCCTCGGCTGGCAGAGCCCCGTCGGTCTGCCCTTCGAGCCCGAGCAGACCAAGCGCAAGGCCGCGACGCCGGTGGAGGCGATCAAGACCGGCCTCGCGGAAACCCGTCGCGTGATGCTGACGACCTACGTCACCTTCGCCCGCCTGGCGCAGGGCACCGTCAAGGTTGAGCACCTCAAGGGTCCCGTCGGCATCGCCCACATCGGCACGCTGGTCGCCAGCAAGGGCCTGATCAATCTGCTCTTCTTCATGGCCCTGATCTCGATCAACCTCGCGGTGATCAACTTCCTGCCGCTGCCGATCGTTGACGGCGGCCAGTTCCTGTTCCTGGTCTACGAGCAGGTGCGCGGGAAGCCCGTGCCCATGGGCTTCCAAAACGCCGTGACCATGGCGGGCCTGGTGCTCATCGCCAGCATGTTCCTGATCGTGACGTTCAACGACATCTCCAACCTGCTGGGCTTCTGAAAAGAGCCGATCGCGCAAGCGATCGGAGCTTTGATCTGTTGTTCCCTGATGCCTGCGCCAAGGACCACCAATGCACTTCAGCGCAGATGACCTGGTGCTGCTGTGCCTCTTCCTGCTGCTGGGCCTCGTCCTCGCGTTCGTGGCCGTCACCGCGTACACCGCCTGGGTCCTCACGCACCCGTACCGCCGCACCTACGCGTCGGCCCTCGCCCGGGGCCGCCCGGGCGACCCCAGCGAGCTGAACGGCCCCGAGGGGCTAGGGTGGCAATTCTCGTCATGGGAGCTCGCATGGAACGGCCGCACGCTGCCGGTCTGGGATGTGGTCGGCATGAACCCATCCGGCCCCGTGGTCGTCCTCAGCCATGGCTGGGGTGACTCGCGGATCGGCGCACTGTCACGCCTCTCCGGCGTTGCCGCGTTCGCCTCGCGGGCGGTCCTCTGGGATCTGCCCGGGCACGGCGAGGCGCAGGGCTCCTGCTCGCTCGGCACACTTGAGGTCGATGCACTCACTGCCCTGATCGAGCGCATCGGATCGCCTGTAGTTCTGTATGGATGGTCGCTGGGAGCGGGAGTATCCATCGCCGCGGCGGCCCGGCCGGCGAACCCCTCAACCCCCGCAGTTCTCGGCGTCATCGCCGAAGCGCCATACTGCCGCCCCGAGACCCCCGCCCGCAACGTGCTGCGGAGCTGGGGGCTGCCCCGAGGATGGACGCTCGCCTCCGCTCTCGCCCTGCTCGGAGTCCGCTTCGGCGTGGGGCCACGCTGGCGAGCGTTCGACCGCGCGACACTGGCCGCTCAGCTCACAGTGCCCGTCCTGGTGCTGCACGGCGAGGCCGACGACGTCTGCCCCTTGGAAGATGGCCGCCGGATCGCCACCGGCGCGAAGCGTGGGCGACTCGTCGCCATCCCCGGCGCGGGGCATCACGGCCTCTGGACGGACGACCGCACGGCCGTCCTCTGCCGCCAGGCGGTGGGGGAGTTCGTTGCCGGGCTCGCGCGGGATACCACCCTAAACTCCGCCCATGCGCAGCAGTCCCACAGTTGATGCGGTGATGGTGGCCGAGCGGGCCGCGTCGTTCACGAAGCGCTCGATCAAGAACGCGAGCAAGCTGTCGGGCCTGAAGCTCGCGCTGTCGATGCTCGACCTCACCACTCTCGAAGGCAAGGACTCACCCGAGAAGGCCCGAGGGCTGTGCCGCAAGGCTGTGCGCCCCTGGGAGCGCGACGAGCAGGTGCTCGGCGAGCGGCTGCCCAGCGTCGCCGCGGTGTGCGTGTACCCCTCGCTCGTGGGCGTCTGCAAGCACGACCTTGGTGACTGCGGCGTCAAGGTTGCGTCCGTCGCGACGGGCTTCCCCAGTGGCCAGTACCCCCTCGATGTCCGCCTCGAGGACGTTCGTCGCGCCGTCGCCGCGGGCGCTGACGAGATCGACATGGTGATCAACCGCGGCGCCTTCCTCGCGGGCCGTTACGACGAGGTCGCGGACGAAATCACTCGCACAAAGAAGGCCTGCGCTCGCGCCGACGGCACCTCCGCCCACCTCAAGGTCATCCTCGAGACCGGCGAGCTCGAGACCCTGGACAACGTCCGGCGTGCCAGCGACCTCGCCATCCGCGCCATGGCCGAGGCCGGCATGCCCCCGCACGAGCACGGCAACGACTTCATCAAGACCTCCACCGGCAAGGTGCAGCCCGCGGCCACCATGCCCGTCACCCTCGTCATGCTCGAGGCCATCCGCGATTGGTACCTCGAGACCGGCCAGATCATCGGCATGAAGCCCGCCGGCGGCATCCGCACCGCCAAGCAGGCCCTGCACTACCTCGTGATGGTCAAGGAGACGCTCGGCAAGCTCCCCGACGGCGACGCTTGGCTCACGCCCGACTACTTCCGCTTCGGCGCCAGCACGTTGTGCAACGACATCCTGCGTCAGATCGCGTGGCTCAAGGGCGGGAAGTACATGGCGGCGTACGACTTCTCCGAGGCGTGATGCGCTCCTACGTGCGCTGCGGGTAGCTGAAGGCGCCGAGCCGGTTCCCTTCGCTGTCCCAGAACCCGAACCCTCGCGGGGCCCACTCATGGGCGGGCGGCCCGAGCGGGTCGGGGTTGGCCCCCGCGCCAACCAGATGGGCGTGGAGTGCCGCGAGGTCATCCGTCTGCAGGTCGAGCACCCCATGGACGACGGCCGTCCCCTCGGGATGGATGACCAACCGCTCAGGGCGGGCTGTCCGGACCAGCAGCAACCGCACGCTCTCGCCTTGCCGTGACAAGATCGCATTCGCCGCGTCCGCCCACCCGGCCTTGAAGCCTAAGACTTTGTCGTACCACGCTATCGCACGCGGCAGGTCCGCCACCGGGATCTCGACCGTACTCACAACGACCTTTGGAAGAGCCAACGCACATTCTCCTGGAATGCGCGAGCGTAGGACTCCTGAATGGTGAAACAGCCGGCGTCGGCGCGCCCCACAACCCCGCGCGACCTGATACGCTGGTGCCATGATCGTGGGCGTCGTTAGAGAGACTCTCGCGGGCGAGCGGCGCGTGGCCATCGTGCCCAAGACCGTGCCGCTGCTCAAGAAGGCCGGGATGGACGTCGCCATCGAGCCAGGCGCGGGCCTCGCGGCCGGCTTCCCCGACGCTGACTACACCGCCGCCGGAGCCGAGCTGCTCCCCCGCGATGACGTTTTCACCAAAGCCGAGATCATCGCCGCCGTACGTGTGTTCGCGACGCCCGACGGCCAGGGCTTAGCCGCATGTACCGGCAAGGTCCTCGTCGGCCTCGCCGACCCGCTGACCAAGAGTCCGACCATCCCGCTGCTGGCGGAGCGCCAAGCCCTGCTCTTCGCCCTCGAACTCCTCCCTCGCATCACGCGGGCGCAGACCATGGACGTGCTCAGCTCGCAGGCGACCGTCGCGGGCTACAAGGCCGTGCTCCTCGCCGCGGGAGCCCTCAGCAAGATGATGCCGATGCTCACCACCGCCGCGGGCACGCTCGCCCCCGCCAAGGTGCTGGTGCTGGGCGCGGGCGTCGCGGGCCTTCAGGCCATCGCCACCGCCCGCCGCCTGGGCGCGGTCGTCAGCGGCTACGACGTCCGCCCCGCCGCCCGCGAGCAGATCGCCTCGCTGGGAGCCAAGCCGGTCGTGCTCGCCCTCGAGAACGCCGAGGGCCAGGGCGGTTACGCCAAGCAGATGGACGAGGCCTACTACGCCGAGCAGCGCAAGCAGCTCGGCGCCGTCATCAAGGACCAGGACATCGTCATCACCACCGCCGCCATCCCCGGCGCTCGCTCGCCCATCCTCATCACCGCCGACGCCGTCCGCGCCATGGCCCCCGGCTCCGTTATCGTCGACCTCGCCGCCGAACGCGGCGGAAACTGCGAGCTCACCCGCGCCGGCGAAACCGTCACCGAGCACTCCGTCCAGATCATGGGCCCGCTCAACCTCGCCTCCGAAGTCCCCAACCACGCCAGCCAGATGTACAGCAAGAACATCGCCGCGTTCCTGGGGGCGATCGTCAAGAAGGGCGCGCTCACCATTGACACCACCGATGAGGTCGTCCGCGAGACGCTGGTGACGCAGGCCGGCCGCATCATCAACGAGCGCGTCGCAAAGGTGCAGGCATGAACACAGCCATGCAGTCCGCCATACTCGCCGCCGACACCGCCCACGCCGCGGTGCCCGTCCCCGTGCTCTTCCTCATGGTCCTCATGCTGGCGTCGTTCGTGGGCCTGGGCGTGATCCGGCGCGTCTCGCCGCTCCTGCACACGCCGCTCATGAGCCTGACCAACGCCATCTCCGCCATCGCGGTGGTGGGGGCCATCATCGTCGCCGGCGGCCACGACTACCCGCCCTGGGCCCGGATCATGGGCTCCGTCGCCCTCTTCGCCTCCATGACCAACATCATCAGCGGCTTCCTCATCACCAACCGCATGCTCCGGATGTTCAAGGAGAGGCCCAGGGGCTGACCCATGAACCTCTACTGGACCCATCTCGCCTACGTCATTGCCGCGGGGCTCTTCGTGTTCAGCCTCCACTGGATGAACACGCCCAAGACTGCGAGGAAGAGCGTCATCGCCGGCGCGGTCGCCATGGCCATTGGCGTCCTCGCCACTTGGTTCAGCCCCTACGTCGAGCGCACCGGCGAGACCACGGCCTACATCCTCGTCCCCATCCTGCTCGCCATCGGCCCGGGCATCTGGCTCGCCAAGGTGCCGATCACCGCCGTCCCGCAGCGGACCGCGCTCTCGCACGCCTTTGGCGGGCTTGCCGCGGGTCTGGTCGGCACGGCCAAGTTCTTCTACTGGTACAACCTCGACGCGGTCCGCGCCGCCGAGCTCTCCACCGCCATCGTCCCCACCGAGCCCGCCTACGAGCTCACGCACTTCCGCACCATCGCCATCGTCTTCGAGGTCGTGCTCGGCTTCCTCACCTTCACCGGCTCCATCATCGCCGCGGGCAAGCTCCAGGAGCTCAAGTGGATCCCGCAGCGCCCCTGGGTCTACAAGGGCCAGAACCTCGTCAACGCCGCGGCCTTCTGCGGCTGCCTCGTCCTCGCCACCATCCTCGCCGTCAACCCTCACAGCGACCACGCCCCGTGGATGTTCGGCGCGATCATCGTCCTCGCCCTCAACTTCGGCTGGATGCTCGTCATGCCCATCGGCGGGGCCGACATGCCGACGGTGATCGCCATCCTCAACAGCTACGCGGGATTGGCCGCCGTGGCGATGGGCTTCGTGCTCGACAACCCGTTGCTGATCGTCGCCGGCGCCCTCGACGGGGCCTCGGGCCTCATCCTCTCGATCATCATGTGCAAGGCCATGAACCGCTCGTTCACCAACGTGCTGTTCGGCGCCTTCGGCCAGGTCGCCGCCAAGGCCGCGGGCGACGGCAAGGAGAAGACCCACCGCTCCGCCGGCGCCGAGGAGGCCGCGGGCATCCTCGAGGCCGCCCAGCGCGTGGTCATCGTCCCAGGCTACGGCCTCGCCGTGAGCCAGGCGCAGCACAAGGTCCGTGAGCTCTACGACGCCCTCACGAAGAAGGGCATCGACGTCCGCTTCGCCATCCACCCCGTCGCGGGCCGCATGCCCGGCCACATGAACGTGCTGCTCGCCGAGGCCGACATCCCCTACGACAAGCTCGTGGAGATGGACGACATCAACCCCGAGATGCCGCAGGTGGACGTCGCGCTTGTCATCGGCGCCAATGACGTCACCAACCCCGCCGCCCGGCACGACAAAGCCAGCCCCATCTACGGCATGCCCATCATCGACACCGACAAGGCCCACAGCGTGATGGTCATCAAGCGCAGCATGAACCCCGGCTTCGCGGGCATCGACAACGAGCTCTACTACCTCGACAAGACGCTCATGCTCTTCGGCGACGCCAAGGGCTTCGTCGGCGAGATCGTCAAGGCCCTCAGCGGCGGCGGGGGCCACTGAAGTGGGGTGGATCCTCGCACAGGCGCAGAGCCATGGCGCCGGTGTTGGCTCCGGCATGTCGCTCATCGAGAGAGCTAAGGCCGGCGGCTGGTACCCGCTCCTGGTGGTCGGTGGAGCAATCGCCCTCATCGGCGTCTTTGTGCTTCTCGTCAAGATGAAGCGCGACAGCTGACGGCCGAGATTTGGCGTGGTCGATTTCAGTATCATCCGCGCATGCCCCTGATCTGCCTCTTGCTCGCATTGCTTGCCGTGCTGTCGGGCTGCTGGTCCCACCAGCCCGCCCGCCCCCGCGCCGCCATCGTCGAATCACGCCAGCTTGACGAGGCCGCGTGGCCTGCGCGCGACACCCAGCAGCTCCGCACAATCCTCGAGCAGACGCCCGACTCGATCCACATCTGGCGCCGGCGCGACGGCGTCGAAGAATCCGCCCTCAACGACGCCGAGCGCCAACTGATCGCACCCACGAACACGGTCGCCTACAAGGGCATCCACGCCCGCAACCTGCTCCGCATCTTCAAGCGCCCCGACAGCGCCGGCGGCCTCGTCGGCTGGGCCGAATGGGGCTACCTCTTCATGGGCTTCCAGCCCAACGGCTTCATCGTCAGCTCGCGCACCCTCGAGAACGCGGCCAAGTCCGAAGCACTGCGCGCCAATCTCGCCCCGCCCCTGAGGGTCAAACTTCCCGCGCCCAAGCCGGAAGCCAACCCCCGCATCGAACCCCTCGACCTCACCCACCTCCACCTCGACGAGGGCCTGCCCGTCTACATCCCCGAGCCCTCTGCTAATCCCGTCCGCGGCGTCATCCTCCACCTGCAATCCCTCGGCGCCAACGAGTACGAGCCCAAGGTTCTCGACGAGTTCCGCGAGCGCGGCTGGGCCGTCATCGACCTCAAGCCCCAGTCCTACATCCGCAGCCCCATCCCCGAGGCGTGGCACGAGGAGATCCGCACCCTCGAGGCCCGGCACCGCGACCTCCAGGCCGAGGTCTACGCCCTCGACACCCGCGACAACGCCAAGATGGCCGCGGCCTCGCGCAACGCCAAGAACCACCCCAAGTACGCCGAGATGGAACGGGTCTTCAAGCGCTGGAGCAAGCTCCGCAAGGGCGGCTACCAGGTGTGCACCGATGCCGACGTCTCGAAGGTCGCCAAGGAGATCGCCTGGGAGGTCGACCAGGGCATGGCGGGCTGCGCCTACGCCGTGGAGTCGATCCTCGACTACATCGACACGCAGCGCCCCGACCTCCAGAACAAGCCCGTTGTGCTCATGGGCTTCAGCGCGGGCGCCTTGGCCACGCCCACCAGCGCCGCATGGATCGAAGCACGCCACCCCGGCCGCATCAGCGCCGTCGTCCTCATCGCCGGCGGCTGCGACCTGCTCAAGATCACCCGCGAGAGTTCATTCCATGACGGAGGCGTCCGCATCATCTGCGGCGAGGAACCCGTCGACAAGGCCGTCGCCGCGCAGGTCAACGACCTCTACCTCGCGTCGTCGAGGCTCGACCCCTACCACACGGCCCCCATGATCGCGCACCTGCCCATCCTGCAGGTGCACGCGAGCAAGGACACGTGGGTCCCCAAGGCCACCGGCGAGATGCTGTACGAGCGTCTCGGCGGCCCCGAGCGGCTCAACCTCAGCGGCGACCACGACGTGCTCTTCTACCTGCTCCCGGGCAAAAAAGAGTGGATGGCCGACTGGGTCGAGCGGGCGGTGCAACCCGCTCGACCGCAGGCCACGGGAGCCGCGTCCGAGCACGCGGCCCCCTGATCTCATTCCCCCAGAGCCATTCTCGAGCAGAGCTGTTCAACGAGCAACTCAGTTGCGGTCGGTCTCCACCTTCCGCTCCACCTTCTCGGTGGTGGTCTTGACGCCGTCGGGCGTGTCGGTCGTGCGCGTCTTCACCGTGGTGCTCTTGCTTTCGGTGCGGTCGCAACCGATGAGTACCGCGGGCGCGGCGATGAGGGCAAGCAGGGTCAGCGTGAGCAGCGTGCGCATGGCAGAGTCCTTCCAGCAGCAGTGGGGTGTACGTAGGCGATTCACTTGGGGACGATGGTCGTGTCCTTCGTCCGCGTTTCGGTGATGGTCTTCTTGCCCTCGGGGGTCTGAACGCTCGACTTGGTCGTCGTCTTCGTGTGCCCGACCTCGTCGTCATGGCGGCAGGCGCCCAGCGGCAGCAAGGCCGCGGCAACCATCAGAACAACAACAGCTTTCATCGCGGGTGCTCCAGGTGCCGGCCTCGCCAATCCACGCGGCTCAGCCGGACGCCTGATGAATGCACCCGGGTGCTCCGACCCGGGTGAGCGTCAGATGAATCCAGCTGGATGCGGCCGCCCCTATGAGCGCCCGCTCACACCAGCCCCGCCGCCATCGCCCCGCCGAACAGCACCAGCGCTACCCCAACCACCACCTGCAACGCCCGCAGAGTGACCTTCCGCACCAGCAGCGATCCGACGTACGCGCCCACAAACGCGCCCACACTTGCGAGCGCCACCAGCCGCCAGTTGTCCATCACCGCCGCCCGCTCTGGTCCGGAGAACGCCACCGCGTACACGCCGATCCGCGTGACATCCACCATCACCGCGATCACCGCCCGCGTGGCCACCAACGACGCCGGCGAGAGCCCGCTGTTCACCAGGAACGCCGAGCGCAGCGCCCCCTGATGCCCTGACAACCCGCCGAAGAACCCGCTCACCACCCCACCCACCGGCATCCACCGCGCCGGCAGCGCCAGCCGCGACCCGATCGGCAGCAGTTCCAGCACACCAAACCCCGCCACCAGCGTCCCGATCACCAGCCCCACCCACGTCACCGTCGCCGTGCGTCCGCCGATGGCCTCGTACACCGCCACCGCCGGCACCGCCTGCACCCGCTCCAGCAGCACCGCCCCAAGCAGCGCTCCAATCACCGATGGCCCGCCGAACCGCAGCACCATCCGCCAATCCGCATCCCGCGCCAGCAGCCCCAGCTTGAACACGTTGTTCAGCAGGTGCACCACCGCCGTCATCGCGATCGCCCACGGCGTCGGAAAGAACACTGCGAACGCCGGCAGCAGCAGCGTCCCAAGCCCAAAGCCCGAGAACAGCGTCAGCAGCGAGGCCCCCAGCGCCACCACCGGCACCAGCACGTACTCCATGCCCAAGTCTAACGCCCGCCCTCGCCGCCCCGGCACGCCCACCCGGTTACACCACCGTTACGCACGGAACCCGCCGCCGCGCGTACAAGAGAGTGTCCCGGCGAGCGCCCGCATTCCAGCGCCGCCCTCACGCCACTCAGGAGCCCACCCATGAAGGCATGCATCGCGGCGCTCATCATCGCGGCCACCGGCCTGGGCCTCACCGCCCCCGCCACCCGCGCACAGGTCACCAGCACCACGACCACAACGACCACCACCACGGTGACCGGCCCCGTGCTCGTCCTGCCGCAGGTGGACCTCTCGCACCGCCGCCGCCCCAACCACCTCCCGCCGCGCCCGGTCGAAGTCTCCGCCGTCAACGTCGCCATCGCCATCGACGAGCAGGTCGCCGCCAGCACGCTCGAGCTCACCCTCACCAACCGCGGCGGCCGCCAGGAAGAAGCCGTGATCCTCCTCCCCGTTCCCGAGGGCGTCACCGTCCGCTCGCTCAACTACGACGGCGTCGGCCCCGAGCCCACCGCCCGCGTGCTGCCCAGGGACGAGGCCCGCTCCATCTACGACGCCATCGTCCGCTCGATGAAGGACCCCGCGCTCGTCGAGTTCGCCGGGTACAACCTCATCCGCACCTCCGCCTTCCCCATCGCCCCCGGCAAGAGCCAGAAGCTCAGCCTCACCTACGAGCAGGTCCTGCCCCTCGACGGCGACCGCGTCGACTACGCCCTCCCCCGAAGCGAGGCCCTCGCCGGCGGCGGCGCTTGGACCATCACCGCCGACATCAGGAGCAAGCGCGCCATCACCGGCATTTACTCGCCCAGCCACGAGACCACGATCAAGCGCCACATCGACAACCACGCCACCGTCACCATCACGCAGAAGGCCGCCGACGCCCCGGGCGCGGTCCGTCTCTCCTACCTCCTCCAGAAGGGCGACGGCCTCTCCGTCTCCACGCTCGCCTACCCCGACGCCACCATCGCCGACGGCAAGGGCGGCTTCTTCATGCTCCTGGGCGGCCTGCCCCCGCACTCGCGCTTCGATTCTCCCAAGGTCAAGCGAGAGGTCGTGCTCGTCCTCGACCGCTCCGGCTCCATGAAGGGCGACAAGTTCAAGCAGGCCATCGCCGCCGCCAACCAGATCGTCGACGGCCTCGAAGACGGCGAATCCTTCAACATCATCGACTACAGCGATTCCGTCGCCAGCTTCGCCGAGAAGCCCGTCGCCAAGGACAAGAAGACCACCGCCGACGCCAAGGCCTACCTCGCCTCGCTCCAGGCCAACGGCGGCACCAACATCAACGACGCACTGCTCGAAGCCCTCCGCCCCGAGCCCGCCGCGGGCGCGCTCCCCATGGTCATCTTCCTTACCGACGGCCTGCCCACCGTCGGCGAGCGCAGCGAGGTCAAGATCCGCGATGCCGTGAGCAAGGCCAACAAGGCCGAGCGTCGCATCTTCAGCTTCGGTGTCGGCTTCGACGTCAACACGCCCCTCCTCGCGGCCGTGTCCAAGGCCTCCCGCGGCGCGCCCACCTACGTCCTGCCCGATGAGGACGTCGAGGTCAAGGTCTCGCAGGTTTTCCGCCGCCTCGCCGGCCCGATCCTCGCCTCTCCAAAGCTCACGGTCCGCTCCCGCGACGGCGAGCCCACTACCCGCGCGATCCGCGAGCTCTTCCCAGCCGAGCTCCCCGACCTCTTCGAGGGAGACCAGATCGTGCTCGCCGGCCAGTACCTCACCGACAAGCCCGTGACCCTCCGCCTCGAGGGCAACTACCTCGGCAAGCCCCAGCACTTCGACTTCGAGCTCGACACCACCAAGGCGACCACGAAGAACTCCTACGTCCCGCGCATTTGGGCCAACCGCAAGGTCGGCGCCCTCATCGAGGCCGCGCGCCTCGCCTCCGCCGAGGGCAACACCAACCCCGGCGCGATGAAGGAGATCGTGGACGAGATCGTCGCCCTCTCCACCAAGTACGGCATCCTCACCGAGTACACCTCGTTCCTCGCGACCGAGCCCAACGTGCCGATGTCGCCCTCCGCCATGCCAGCCCTCAGCACCCGCGCTGCCGATGCCATGCGCGACCGCATGCCCGCCCGCAGCGGCGCCGCGAGCGTCAACCAGGAGCTCAACGTCACCAAGCAGGCCGCCGAACCCGCGCCAGCCGGCAACTACCGCTACTACGCCGCCGACGCCGCCGGCAACGTGCAGCTTCAGGAAGTCGCGACCGTCCAGAACGTCGCCGACCGCACCTTCTTCCAGCGCGACAATCGATGGGTCGACTCGCAGGTCCTCCAGAGCGAGTCCCAGAAGCCCGACCGCACCATCGAGTTCGGCAGCGACGAGTACCTCGCCCTCATGAACGACCTCGCCCGCGACAACCGCCAGAGCGTGCTCGCCCTCGGCGGCGAGGTCCTCCTGCAGGTCGGCAAGGAGCGCGTCCTGGTGAAGGCCCCCTAACAAACCGCACCATGACCCCGGACCGATAGACTCACCCGCACCACGGCCCCCGACCGGGCCGTGCTGCTTTGCCGAACTCCGGAGTGGAATCATGCCCCTGGCCCGCATCCTGGTTGTCGAAGACGACAGCGCCATCCGGCGCGGGCTGGTCGATGCCCTCACCTTCTCCGGCTACGCACCCACCGAAGCCCCCGACGGCCAGGCCGGCCTCAACGCCGCGCTCACCACCGACATTGACCTTGTCCTCCTCGACGTGCTCATGCCCAAGATGGACGGCATCACCGTCCTCCGCGAGCTCCGCAAGGCCAAGCCCTCGCTCCCCGTCATCGTCCTCACCGCTAAGGGGGAAGAGCAGGACCGCGTCCGCGGCCTCAAGGAAGGCGCCGACGACTACGTCGTCAAGCCCTTCAGCGCCACCGAGCTCCTCGCCCGCGTCGAGGCCGTGCTCCGCCGCTCGCCCGAACGCCCCAGCGGCGTCAAGAAGGTCTGCGTCGCCGGGCGCACCATCGACCTTGAGCGCCGCGAGGTCGTCCTGCCCGGCGGCGAGCGTGCCCAGATGTCCCAGAAAGAAGCCGAGGTCGCCCAGTACCTCGTCGCCAACCGCGGGCGCGCCATCGCCCGCGACGAGCTGCTCTCCCGCGTCTGGGGCCTCGATCCCCGCGGCATGCACACCCGCACCGTCGACATGACCATCGCCCGCCTCCGCGAGCTGCTCAAGGACGACCCCGCCGACCCCGCGGTCATCGTCACCGTCCGGGCCAAGGGCTACATGCTCGCCGCTGACGGCGCCGCCAACGCCGACGCGAGCAGTGGGGGAGGAGCGTCCTAGGCGTGCGTTCCCACCGCTGGTCATCGCTGGTGTTCCTCGCGGGCGTGCTCGCCGTGTTTGGCGCGCTGGGGTGGATGACCTTCCACGCCCTGCGCTTGGAGAAGGCCGAGCAGCTCGCCCGCGCCGAGGCCAAGCACCAGGAGAACATCCGCCTCGCCCTCTGGCGGATGGATTCGATGATCGCGCCGATCCTCGCCCGCGAGGCCGCGCGTCCCTACTTCGAATACCGCTCCTTCTACCCAGCCGACACCGCCTACACGCGCTTCCTCAGCAAGGTCGCGCCCGGCGAGGTGCTCGTCCCCTCGCCGCTGCTCCAGCCCAGCGATCCCTACGTCAAGCTGCACTTCGAGCGCAGCCCCGACGGCGACCTCACCAGCCCGCAGGTCCCCACCGGCCGCCTGCGCCCACTGGCCGAATCCGTGTACGTGAGCGGCTACTCCCTCGCCGCCGCGGAGCAGACCCTCGTTCAGCTCACCACACTGCTCACGCAGCCGCAGGACAAGGCCGCGCGCGATGCACAAGCCATGCCGGCCCTCGCCGACAAACTCGAGCAGCCCGCCCCACAGCAGAGCCTCGGGCCACCCCAGGGCGCCTACATGGCCCAGCAGCAGGCGCAAATCGCGACTAACGCGCTCGAGTATCAGACCCGCTCCCGCAACATCGAGCAGGTCAATCGCCCCCCATCCCAGGTCGTGCAGTCCCCAACCGCGGGCCCGCCCAGGCCCCCCCAGCCCGCCACTCCACCGGCAGAGGCATCGCAACCCGCCTCCGTCCAACCCGCCGAGCCCGAGGCCCGCAACGAGCGGACCGCAGACGAAGCACGCCCCGCCCGCCGGAGCGCTCCCCCGGCCCCCATCACGGAGAAGGACTCCACCAAGACCAGCGACTCCGCGCTCTCCGGCGCCGCTCCAATGCACGACCCCCGCAGCGCAGCCTCCGACGCCTCACGCCGCGAGTACCCCTACGCCTCGCTCTCCAAGTCTCAGCCCGACCCCGTCCTCCTCGGCCCCGGCGAGGCCGGCGTCGTCCAGCGCGAGTTCATCCCCGCCTGGGTTGGCCTTGCCGAGCCCCGCGAGCTCGTCTACACCCGCATCGTCGAAGCGCCGACCGCCACGTTCACCCAGGGCTTCTGGGTGGACTGGCCCGCACTCAGCGCCGCCCTCCTCAGCAGCGTGCAGGACCTCCTCCCCGGCGCCACGCTCCGCCCCCTCGCCAGCGTCCCCGGCCCCGACGACCTCGCCCTGCTCGGCCGCTCCCTCGCCTCCGTCCCCGCGGAACTCCTCGCCCCCGCGCCCGTTGTCACCGCCGTCGCCGGCGTCACCCCCGTCCGCAGCACGCTCCTCGTCACCTGGATCGCCGCGCTCGGCGCCGTCATCGCTATCGCCCTCGTGCTCCGCGCCTCGCTCGAGCTCGCCGAGCGTCGCGGCCGGTTCGTCTCCGCCGTTACCCACGAGCTCCGCACGCCCCTCACCACCTTCTGCCTCTACTCGCAGATGCTCGCCGACGGCATGGTCCCCACCGAAGAAGCCCGCCGCAGCTACGTTCGCACCCTCAACTCCGAGTCCCAGCGCCTCGCCCGCATCGTCGAGAGCGTCCTCGACTACGCCCGCCTCGGCCGCTCCAAACACGGTGTTGCCAAGTCCGCCGTCGCCGCCGCCGAACTCATCGACCGCCTCGTCCCGCCGCTCACCACCCGCTGCGAGCAGGCCGGTATGACGCTCACACTCCAGAAGCCAGAAACTCTCACCGGCTCCGTCCTCTGCGAACCCGCGCAGGTCGAGCGCATCGTCTACAACCTCGTTGACAACGCCTGCAAGTACGCCGCAGACGCCGACGACAAGCGCGTCCACCTCGCCATCACTTCAACCCGCGGCGACCTCCACATCACCGTCCGCGACCACGGCCCCGGCATCGACCCCGCCGAGTACCGCCGCATCTTCCGCCCCTTCTTCCGCGGCCAGAAGCACGCCGACGGTTCCACGCCCGGCCTTGGCCTGGGCCTCGCCCTCTCCCACGCCCTCGCACGTGAATGCCGCGGCGATCTCAAACTCCTGAGCGCCGGCCCCGGCGCCGAGTTCCGCCTCCGCCTCCCGCTCGCCACGTGACGCTCACGGCAGCGGCGTCACCCAATCCCCCTGCACCTCTTCCCAGTTCTTCGCCGACCCGTCGTACATCGCGCCGTTGAACCGCCGCATGTGGAAGTAGCCCACGCGGTTCTGCACGTGATCGCTCTGCCGGTAATCCAGGATGCTCGCCGTGCGTGTCGGCGGCGGCGCACCTGTCGCTACAGCCCCCGCCGCCGAGTCCACACACAGACTCGTCCCCGCCGGACGAGTCACGCGGTCGTACGCCACATGCGCAAACCGCACCTGCCCGCCCACGCCCACCGCCCAGTTCTCATCATCGAAGTTGTCCGGGTCCCCCGGCTGCCCCGCGTGCCCCGTCCCGTTCATGGCGTACGTCCGCTGCATGCCCGCGCCGTACTTCTGCTTCACCGTTGGGCACACCAGCACCGACCGCTCCGTGTACAGCGCGCTCGAGGTCGCCCCCTCGATCCCAGTGAAGCTCTGCACCACCAGCGCCCAGTTCGGCAGCGTCCCGTAGGGCGTGCCCAGCGCCGGGCCGATCCCACGGTTCTGGTCCGCGTACATCCGGCAGCATGCGAAAATCTGCCGCTGGTTCGACAGGCACACCACCGAGCGTCCCGCGTCCCGCGCCTTGCTCAGCGCGGGCAGCAGGATCCCGATCATCACCGCGATGATCGCGATCACCACCAGAAGCTCAACGAGTGTGAAGGCCCGCGCCACGAAACAAGTGTAACCGGCCCTGCGTTCCTGCCAGCACCCTCACGAGAACTTCGGCGCCACCGACCAGTTCATCTTCCCGATCAGCCGGGACCAGTAGTCCGAACGCGGGTTCTGCACGAACCGGATCTTCCGCGCGTGCCGCGTGATCAGGATCCGGTCACCCGTCCCCACCGGCGCCTGCACCTGCCCGTCCAGCACCAGCGTCGTGCCCACATTGGGGTCCGGCGACTCCCGGTTGGCCTTCAGCGCCTTGATTTCGATGCGGCTGTGCCCCGGCACCACCACCGGCCGCACCGACAGCGAGTGCGCCGCGATCGGCGTGATCGCGAACGCGTCCACCGTCGGCGACAGGATCGGCCCGCCCGCGGAGAGGTTGTACGCCGTGGACCCCAGCGGTGACGAGATGATTACCCCGTCGCCGCTGATCGTCGGCCCCGTGTGCCCGTCGATGCTGAACGCAAGGTTGATCATCCGGTAGGGCGGACCCGCCGTCAGCACCGCCTCGTTCAGCGCCACTTCCTCAAACCTTGGACGCTCCCCCCGCGGTCCAAACACCTGCACCTGGATCAGGCTGAACTCCTGGATCAGCAGCTCGCCTGCACCGAAGATCCCCGCCGCCTGCTCCCGCAGCGCCGGCATGTCGAACTCCGCAAGGAACCCCAGCCGCCCCATGTTCACGCCCAGCATCGACGTGCCCGGAAGCGCCGCACGCCGCGCCTGCGACAGCAGCGTCCCGTCGCCCCCGAACACCACGATCAGCTCCGCCTCCAGCGCCGCCGGCGGCAGCGGCGTGTTGTCCGCGGGCAGCTCCGCCACCAGCCGCCCGTACTGCTGGATCAGCGCACGCACCTCCGCCGCCGCCGTCGCGGCGGCCGGCTTGTGCGGGTTGACCAGCAGCAGTGCGCTCCGACCCATGCGTGAAACTCCCGTGCCGCCAACTCTAGGTGCAGCAGTGGGGGAGTTCGCCGGAGACTTCGTCGTTGCAGCGGGTGGTTTCATGATGGTGCAGCACGAGCCTTGAGAAGCACCACCAGATGCGCCCGCCCGTCCTCCCCGTCATACCAATAGCCCCCGCGCTAACGTTCCCGCGTGAAGACCGCCCTCGACCTGCCTGAACAGCTCGCGCCACTCGCCGACGCCATCGGCGACGCCCTTGCCGGCATCCGCCGCGTCTTCGACCAGCAGCTCCGCTCCGACCTGCCCCCCGTCTCCAAGCTCTGCCGCCACATCGAGCACTACCGCGGCAAGATGCTCCGCCCCACGCTCACCATCGTCACCGGCATCGCCGCCCATCCCCACATCGCCCGCACCCCGCCCGACGCCCTCGGCTCGCTCATCACCCGCGAGCACCTCGTTATCGCCGCCGTCTGCGAGATGGTCCACATGGCCACCCTCGTGCATGACGACGTCCTTGACGAGGCCGACACCCGCCGCCGCGGCGACACCGTCAACCGCCTCTACGGCAACGAGGCCGCCGTCATCCTCGGCGACTACCTCATCGCCTCCGCCTACCACCTTTGTTCAACTCTCCCCACCAACCGCGCCGCCCTCGCCGTCGCCCGCGCCGCCGTTGTCACCTGCGCCGGCGAGCTCCTTCAGCTCCACCACCGCGATGACTACTCCCTTGACGAGCCCACCTATTACGAGGTCGTCGCCCGCAAGACCGCCGAGCTGATCGCCACCAGCGCCGAGCTCGGCGCCGCCCAGTCCGGCGCCCCCGACCACGCCTGCTCCGCCCTCGCCGACTTCGGCCGCAAGCTCGGCGTCGCCTTCCAGATCCAGGACGACCTGCTCGACTTGACCGGCAAGGAAGCCGTCGTAGGCAAGTCCGTCGGCAAGGATCTCGAGAAGGGCAAGATGACTCTGCCCTTCGTCCACCACCTCGCGCACGCCGACGCCAAGTCCCGTGGCCGCACCCTCCTCCTCCTCGAAGCCGCCGCCACCCCCGGCTCCAACGCCGGCGCCGACCTCTTCAACGCCCTCGAGTCCACCGGCTCCATCACCTACGCCCGCACCACCGCCGAGCGCTTCGTCCGCGAAGCCCTCACCCGCCTCGACGTCATCGCCGAAAGCCCCGCCAAAGCCATGCTCCGCGCCATGGCCGACGCCGTCGTCAACCGCGCCTTCTAGCAGCGGATTGCACAATTGGGGTGACTCGATACGCGCCCACTCAGAACGGACAACTCGCCCCACCCAGCGCCGCGAAGAAGCACTCGATGTCCTGGTCCGTCCCGTAGTCACCATCCATGTTGAAGTCCGAGTTCCCCCCGAACCCACCAAGGGCCCGGAAGAACGCCTCAATGTCCTGGTCGGTCCCGATGTCCCCGTCGAGGTTGAAGTCCACGTACGGGTACCACTCGACGCTCGCCTCCAGCGACGCCGTGTACCCCAGCACCGGCGCCACCGCGTTCTCCTTTGTGTAGAAGCTCGGGTACACCACGCCCCCGCCCCCGCCCGGCCCGCCGCTCGCCGGGTGCAGCGACGTCACCATCAGCAGCAGCCGCCCCTCGTTCAGCGCGCGCGACACATAGTTCTGCACTTCCGGCGTCGACAGGTCAACATCAAAGAACAGCTCCGTCCCCTGCGGCACCAGCTGCCCCGGCGTCAGCGCCGGGTTCACGCCCACCGCCAGCCCCTGAGCGTTCCGCTTCTCCTTCACCTGGTTCGACACATCGGTGGCGGTCCCGTCGGCCGATACCGTCGCCGCGAACGCGCTCCGGATCGACTGCTGCGGCGGGAGGGTCGGCGTCGTGCTGAACGCGCTCGACTCCCCGTACGTCCCCGCCGACTGCCCGTTGCGGAACCCCACCGCAAACACCTCGACCGGCTTCCCGGTATCCGCATCCGGGATGTAGTCCGGGTCCGTCGTCCCATACGACGACGACACATGATCCGGCGTCGGGTCGTACGCGAACCGCATGTCGTTGCTCACCACCACCCGCAGCCGCAGCGCATACACCCGGTACCGCCGCTCGCCCACACCCGCGGGCGCGATCGCCCCCGTGTCGAACCCAACCAGGAACTGCGCATCGCGATCATCGAAACCGGGGCTCTGCAAGGCCGCGTACACCGGTGCGTTCGCCTCCACGCCCGGCGAGGAGTTGAACGGGTACATCCACCGGTCCAGCGCCGGCGACGAAACCGTCCCTGAGGCACTCTGACCATGGGCCGCGCCCGCCACCAGCCCGACCGCACCGACCACCGCAGGGAAGTTCCAACGGATCATCGCATCGCCTTTCAACTCTCGCCCACCGTCAACTGTGCGACAGGAATGATTCCTGTCCAGCGGGAATCTATACTAGAACACCACAACTGCAGTTCCCGCCGCCCTGGCACTCAACTTCCGCCGCGCCCCAGCCCACGGATGCACCCCCAAGCCCCTTCCATTCCCGCCAACCGCCCCGCGCGACGCTGCCCCCTCCGCCCCTGGGCCTTCACCCTCATCGAGCTCCTCGTCGTCATCGCCATCATCGCCCTGCTCATCGGCATCCTCATCCCCGCCCTGGGCAAGGCCCGCACCACCGCCCGCCAGACCCGCGAGATGTCCGGCGCCCGTCAGCTCATGACGGCCTTCTACCTCTACACCGACGCTGCCCGTGGCCAGGTCCTCCCGGGATACGCCAGCCGCGCCATGGTGAATGGCCCCATGCCCGTCATCGGTGACCGCGGCCAGCGCCTCCTCGATGAAGAGGCCCAGCGCTACCCGTGGCGCCTCGCCCCCTACCTCAACTACGACTTCCGCGGCCTCTACGACGACGACAAGGTCCTCGCCGCCCTCCGCGATGGCGAGCCCTCCTACAGCAGCTTCGGCGTCGGCTTTGACTACGTCGTCAGCCTCTTCCCCTCGATGGGGATGAACATCGCCTTCATCGGCGGCAGCGACCGCCACAGCGCCTTCGACCCCATCTTCAACCGCGTCTACGGCAAGCCCTACCTCGAGCGGATCGACGACGCACGCCGCCCCTCCAGCCTCCTTGTCTTCGCCTCCGCCCGCTCCGAGTCCCACCCCCACGTCCCCTTTCTGAGCAACCCGCAGGGGTTCTTCCGCCTCGAGCCGCCCCGCTTTGCCGCCCACCAGCCCCGCGTCTGGGCGGCCGCCTACGACGCCAACTCACAAACCCCGGGGCTCAACTCCGGATTTGCCGCATTGAGGTATGGCGGGAAGGCCGTGGCCGCGCATCTGGATGCGCATGTCGGGGTCGCAAGCTGGGATGACCTGAACGACATGCGCCTCTGGGCCGATCAGGCCACGGGGCCCGATTGGGCCCTCACCCCTCGTTGAAACCGGACCCGAACCCCTTGCGTACGGGAATCAGGTCCGGTATCCGACGAATTTCCGATGTGAGTGACGCCCCCGGGCCGAAACCCGGTTGCACGAGGGGTGGGAGGCAGGTAGAGTCATTCTGAGCGGGACTCGTTCTGGGTCGGTCGTTGTGGGTCGTTGAGCGTTAGATCGTGGTCGGGACAGCCCCGGGTCCGGGGCCTTGTAGCTCATGGAGCGCAGAATTATGTTGAATCTCCCGCGGGTGCGTCGTGCCTTTACCCTCATCGAGCTGCTGGTGGTGATCGCCATCATCGCGCTCCTCATCGGCATCCTGCTCCCCGCCCTCAGCAAGGCCAAGTGCTCGGGCCGCATGGCCCAGGAAGGCTCGCTCGCCCACCAGATGACGCTGGCCTTCGCGTCCTACTCCTCGGAGTCCCGCGACAAGATCATGCCCGCCGGCGCCCACTGGGCCTGGAACCACGGCGTCAACGAGTACACGCTGTTCGCATCCGACCCCCTCACCAAGGGCAAGATGATGGACGGCTCCTGCCTCAAGGTCTGGACGCCCTACTACTGGCACGCCAGCAACTGGTCGATGCAGCAGGTGCAGCTCGACAAGGCCACCCGCCAGGACTTCGACAAGCGTCTTGACGAGGGCACCGACTCTGGCCCGTTCCGCTGGCACAACAACAGCACCGACATCCTCAACGCCTACGCGTACCACCCCTCACTGGGCGTGAACGGCGTTTACGTCGGCGGCGCCTACCAGTTCGGCGCGTTCCGTGGCCAGGGGCCCGGGCGCGGCGCCCCCTACATGGACAACTACGGCAACCCCACCCCTGCCGGCAATCCCCGCGCTTCCGGCGGCAACTTCTACGTTCAGCGCACGGCTGACGTCCGCAACCCCGCATCGCTCATCCACCTCGCGTCCGCCCGCGGCGCCGACGTCATGGGTGGCGGCGCCCTCTGGGGCTGGGGCCAGGACCTCCCGAACCCGACCAGTGCGACCCACGTCATCCGCCCGGGCTACTGGATCGTCCTCCCGCCGAAGGCTTCGCCCTATCAGCGCAGCGCTGCTCTCGGCGCGGCCTTCACGCTGGCGAACGCCTGGAGCACCAGCAACACCTTCGACAAGCGGCAGCCGCCCAGCACCTGGGGCATGCTCGACATGCGCTGCAACGGCAAGGCTGTCACCGCCCAGATGGACGGCAGCGTCAAGTACCAGAACCTGGCTGAACTCCGCGACATGACCAAGTGGAGCAACCACGCCACCAACCCGGACTGGAACTTCAACCCCGCCGACATCCGCTAAGCGGATCTCGCTCGACTGACTTCGAGAGCCCCACGCTACGCGTGGGGCTTTCCGTTTTTGCCCGGCTTCGGCACCGCGAGGAGCGCCAACGACAGCGCCGCCAGCACCACATCCACACCAATCACGGCCCCCCGCGAAGGCCTCACCTCACCCAGCCCCCAGATCCCGCCACACCCGCACCCCGCCGCCTCGAACACCCCCGCGTCCACGCGCGAGACGTACACCGCGAACGCGAGCAGCAGCAGCGCCGACACGCACGCCGCCGCGATGAGCAGCCCCCGCCGCACCGGGGCCGCCGCGGTCACGAACAGCACGCCCCCGAGCACGACCTCCACCGCAGGCACCACCCACGCGAGGTCGATCACGCGGTCCGGTAGCACGCCGTGCGCGCTGAGCACGCCCTCGAACGAAGATAGCCCCACCAGCTTCGTCGCACCCGCGCCCACCCACACCACCGTCAGCAGCAGGCTGATCGCGCGGTGCACGCGAGGCCACGTCAGTACACGTGTCGGGGCAGGGGGCTTCACGCCCGTACTCTAGCGGGCGAGCCTTCCCCCCTACGGTTGCCCCATGACCTCTCCGACGACCGACTTCGTCTCCGAGCTTCAATGGCGCGGCCTCATAGCCCAGACCACCGGCGAGCCCGAGCTCCGCGCCCACCTCGCCTCTGCCACCCGGCGCGGCTACGCCGGGTTCGACCCCACTTCCGACTCCTTCACCATCGGCAACATGGTCCCCATGATGCTCCTGGCCCACTTCCAGCGCGCCGGCCACATCCCGGTCGTGGTTGGCGGCGGCGGCACCGGCCTCATCGGCGACCCCTCGGGCAAAACCGCCGAGCGCCAGCTCCTCACCCGCGAGAAGGTCGAGGCCAACGTCGCCAGCCAGAAACGGATCTTCGAGAAGATCATCGACTTCAGCGGCCCCCGCGCCGGCATCATGGTCAACAACGCCGACTGGCTCTGCGCTATCAGCTACCTCGAGGCGCTCCGCGACATCGGCAAGTACTTCAGCGTCAACGCCATGATCCAAAAGGAGTCGGTCCGCGAGCGCCTCAGCAACCGCGACCAGGGCATCAGCTACACCGAGTTCTCCTACATGGTCCTCCAGGCCTACGACTTCCTGCACCTGCACCAGAAGCACGGCGTCACTATGCAGCTGGGCGGCAGTGACCAGTGGGGCAACATCACCGCCGGCACCGACCTCATCCGCAAGGTCCACGCCGCCAGCGGCTCAACAGGCCCCGCCCCCGACGTCCACGGCCTCACCACCCCCCTCATCACCAAGGCCGACGGCACCAAGTTCGGCAAGACCGAGTCCGGCGCCGTTTGGATGACCGCCGACCGCACCAGCCCCTACGCCTTCTACCAGTTCTGGCTCAACGCCGACGACGCCGACGTCGAGCGCTTCCTCAAAACCTTCACCTTCCTCCCGCGCGAGCGCATCGAAGAGCTCATGCTCCTCCAAAAGAGCAACCCCGGCGCCCGCGAGGCCCAGCGCGCCCTCGCCCGCAGCGTCACCGAGATGCTCCACGGCAAGACCGAGCTCGACCACGCCGAGGCCGCGGCCAAGGCCCTCTTCTCCGGCGAGATCGCCGGCCTCCCCGAGAAGACCCTGCTCGAGGCCCTCGCCAGCGTCCCCAGCAGCGACCAGCCGCGCACGCAGCTCGAGGGCGACGGCGTGCCCATCCTCGACCTGCTCGTCACCACCGGCCTCGCCGCGAGCAAGCGCGAAGCCAAGGAGTTCCTCGCCGGCGGCTCCGTCGCCCTCAACGGCCGCAAGGTCGGCCCCGAGGACCGCGCCAGAACCGCCGACCTGCTCCACGGCTCCATCATCGCCCTCCGCCGCGGCAAGAAGAACTGGCACGTGACCCGCTGGAAGTAGCTGGTAGACTGCAAACCGCCCTCGGCTCAGCCGATGGCCTGGAGGTCCGGATGTCCCCCCTCATGCACAAGCTCGGCGCGTCATTGGCCGTCTCACTCGTGCTCGCCTCCACGAGCACGGCCCAGGTCGATCGCTTCAACAAGCCGCGCGACCAGCGCCAGCCGGAAACCAAGCAGCCCGCCAAGGCGCCCGCGAAAGAAGTGAAGTGGCCCGCGACCCCCGTCAAGGACCTCAACGCCCAGAAGGACTTCCGCAACAAGAAGCCCCCGGCCTTCAAGGTTGAGAAGTGGCTGAACAAGGAGCCCGACCGCGAGAATAGGGTCGTCCTCATCGACTTCTGGGCCACCTGGTGCGGCCCCTGCCGGCGCGTCATCCCCGAGCTCAAGGCCTGGCAGGAGAAGTACAAGGACGACCTCGTCGTCATCGGCATCAGCAACGAGGCCCCGCGCGAGGTCGAGAACTTCATGCGCGCCCAGCAGATCACCTACGCCATGGCCATCGACACCAAGCAGACGATGTCCAAGGCCATCGGCATCGGCGGCATCCCCCACGTGCTCGTGATCAGCAGCGACGGCATCGTCCGCTGGCAGGGCTTCCCCGGCGGCGAGGACCCGCTCACCGAAGAGAAGCTCGCCCAGATCATCGAGGCCGACAAGGCCATGCGCGCCCGGGCGGAGGCCGAGGCGCAGGACACCCAGAAGCCCGACGCCGCGCCCGAGAAGGACAAGCCCCGGAAGACCACCGCCCCCGAGCGCATGCGCACCGACCGCCCCGCGCGCACACCCACCGACTACACACTCCCCGACTCCTCCGACGAGCTCCGCGCCCACATCGAGAAGCTCCGCCAGCAGCGCAAGGACATCGAGGCCGACAACGCCCGCCTCCGCGCCAAGATCAAGGAGCTCGAGGGCAAGAAGGACGCCGACGGAGCCATCACCGGCGCGTACCTCGAGATCAGCGCGAACGCCACCAAGCTCACCAAGCTCAACGCCGAGCTCGACGCCGCGGAAGCCAAGCTCAAGACCCTCAAGCCCTGAGCCTCTACGAGATCGGCGTCAGCCGCGCCACCCAGTTGAACCCCGCCCGCCGCAGCTCCACCACGCGCAACCCCGCCTCCCCCGCCAGGCGCTCTAGGCCGCGCCGCGTGTACATCGGCACGCTGAACCCGTTGCACCGCCGCAGCAGCCAGTAGCCGTACCCGGTCACGCACCGCGCCAGGATTAGCAGCGTGATCTCCCGTGGCCCCTCCACCCGCAGCCCCCGCGCCAGGTTCGCCAGCGCCCTCTCTCGATCGGGCACAAACTCCAGCACCCCCGCGCACACCACCTTGTCGTACACCGGCTCCAGCCGCACCGTCGCCAGGTCGCCGTGCACGCCCTCCACCCTGAGCCGTTCCCGCACCCGCTCCAACATCGGCCGCAGTGCATCCAGCGCCGTCACCCGCGCCCCCGCCGCCACCAGCGCCTCGGTGTAGTGCCCCGCCCCGCACCCCGCGTCCAGCACCCGTTCGCCCGGCCTCACCGCGGCCATCTGCATCACCACCGGCGTCTCGATGGACCGCAGGTGCGCCCACAGCCCGCGCCGCGACTTCGCGTCGTACTGGTCCGCACGCTCCGCGAAGTACCGGCGCGCACGGTCGCTCGTCCACCGTGCCGCGTTCTCGCCGCCCGCCGCGCCCGCACTCGTATTCGCAGCGTCCCCCGTCACAGCAGCGGGCTCAGCAGCATGGCCGCGTTCTGCGTCAGCTTCCGCCACGTCGGCCGCCGCTTCCACCCCTCCGCCGTCACCTTCTCCGAGTCCATGATGTACTGGCTCTGCACGAACCGCAGCTTCGCCGTGGCCTCCTGCTCGTACAGCAGCAGGTTGAGCTCAAAGTTCAGGAAGAACGAGCGGATGTCGAAGTTCGCCGAGCCGATCATCGAGAACCCGTCGTCCACCGTCATCGTCTTGGCGTGCAGCATGCCCGCGCGGTTCAAGTACATGTTGACTTTCGCGTCCAGCAGCTGCGCGAAGTAGCTCCGCGCCGCGGCGTCCGCGAGCACGTTGTCGCTCGCGTGCGGCATCACCACGTCCACCTGCACCCCCCGCGCCGCCGCCAGCCGCAGCGCCGTCACCAGCGCCTCGTCGGGCACGAAGTACGGCGTCGTGATGATTACCCGCGTGTGCGCCGAGTGCAGCGCCTCGATGATCACGTCCCGCATGATCGCGTTGAGCCCGCCGCTCGGGCCCGTGGGCACGACCTGGATCGGCGTGCGGTCGGGCGTGTGCGGCGGCGGGAAGAGCCCCTCGGGCTTGATCGACTCCTCCGTCTCGAAGCACCAGTCGTCCAGGAATACCGCCTGCAGCTGGTTGACCGTCGGCCCCACGATCCGCGCCGTCAGGTCCTGCCACGTGCCGCCCCGGCGCGTGCCGATGCTGGCCCGCACGATGTTGTGCGAGCCGGTGTACGCCACCAGCCCGTCGATGATCGCCAGCTTGCGGTGGTTCCGCAGATCCAGGCGCGAGAGCAGCCGCCGCAGGTTCCGCACCGGCAGGTTCGCCCGCACCTCTACGCCCTGCTCCTCCAGCCGGTCCGCCAGATCGCTGAAGAAGAAGAACGACCCCGCCGCGTCCGCCAGCACGCGGCACTTCACCCCCCGCTGCGCCGCCCGCGCCAGCGCCGCCCCCACCCGCCGCCCCACGTCGTCATCCTCGAAGATGAAGTACAGCAGGTGCACGCTCGTCTTCGCCCCGTCGATCTCCTCGATCAGGCGATCGACGAACTTGGCCGTGTGCGGCATCAGATCGACCTGGTTCCCGCCCAGGATCGGCATGCCAACCAGAGACTCCGCGACGTTCACCAGCCGCCGCTGGTGCTCGTCGATCTGCGGTTTGGCGACAAACGCCCGGTTCACGCCCGGGTGTTTGGCCATCTGCTCGAGGTGCACCGACTGCACGTACTTTCGGGCCCGCTTCCGCCCCAGCCGCCGCTCCCCGATCAGGAAGTACAGCAGCAGCCCCAGCCACGGCAGTGTGAGGCTCACCGCCAGCCACGCCAGCGCCACCACCGGCCGCTGCGGGCGCGAGATCACCACGTAGAACATCCAGCCGCGGATGAGCCACTCCGCGACTTCGAGAAAGAACGAGATATCGAGGTTCGTCCACGGCATGCCGGCGCGAGCGCGCCCGGAGTGTACGGGCCGCCGCCGTTTCCTGCGTCAGCGCCCCGTGCGGGGCGCCCGTGCTGGCGCGTTATCTGCTTCGCAGAACGCGTCGAACCAGTCGAGCGACCGCTCGCCGGCAGCCTCCTCCTGCACGCTCCCGCCGCCCCGCCCGCGCCCGTGGCGCGTCGGCGACGAGCCCTCGCCGCCAGTAACCCGCCCCCAGCGTGTCGCCACCGGCGTCTGCTCCCGTGCCGATGCGCGGGCGCACAGCTCAAGGTCATTCCCGTCGGGGTCCTTGATGCCCACGGTCAGGCTGCGCCCGCGGGTAAGAAGTGGGGTGGTCGCCGCACCCAGCAGGCGGGCGAGCATGTAGCGGTCCAGCAGCTCCGAGCTGCTCTCAAGCTCCAGCAGCAGCCCATGGGAGGTCGCCCCCCGCTGGTCGCGCGTGAGCACGATCGAGCGGTACCCGTGCGCCAGCAGCGGCGACACCAGGACGAGGCGGTTGTCCGTATACCCGTACCCCTCCGCGGGAACGAAGCCGAGCAGGTCGAAGTAGAACTTGCGGGCGACTTCCAGGTCCGCGACCCACAGAACGACAGGAGTCGCCGGGCGCGGGCCCGGCAGCTCGCGAGCGAGGCCGTAGCCGGTGTGTGCAAGAGCGTCAAAGGGCTGGCTGTACATGAGGCCTCCGGTCCGAGAACTGGGGAGAGAACGGGCCCAAGTCTCGCGGGAGGGGCTTAAGGACCTCTCAATGCCGGGTGAATCAGCCGGGTCAGGCGTGCACTGGCTCGGGGGCACGCTCGATCGCAGCCGAGACGGCCGGCTGAAGCGGCGGCAGCGGCAACCGCACGCGGAAGGTGCAGCCGCCCTCGGGGTCGTTCCGCAGGTCGATGGTGCCCCCGTGCAGGTCCACGATGCTCTTGGAAATCGTGAGGCCCAGGCCGCTGCCGCGGCGCGTCGCCGCCTTGCTGGGGGCCTGCTGGAACCGATCGAAGATCCGCTCCGCGTACTCCGCGGGCACGCCCGGCCCCTGGTCCTTCACCGTGAACACCAGCATCCCGTGTTCCACACCTGTCTGCGGCGGCTCGTACCCCAGCCGGATGAACACCGAATCGCCCTTCTTCGAGAACTGCACGGCGTTGCGGATGAGGTTGTCGGCCACGACCCGCAGCAGCTCCGCATCGCCCCGGATCAGCGCCTCGGGCTCGTTCTCCGCCGCGTCGTACAGCGTCAACGCCAGCTTCACGCCGTGCTGGCGGGCGTACAGCGTCGAGTGCTCCACCGCGTCGAGCACCACGTCGTTCATCGGCACAACCGCTTCCGCCACGAACTGCTTGCCGTGCCCGAAGCGCGCGAGCATCAGGAAGCTCTCCACGAGCTTCCCCAGCCACCGCATTTCTTCCTCAACGCTCAGCACGAACCGCTCGTAGGGCTCCAGCGCCCGACGCGTCTCCGCCAGCTGCTTGGGATCGATCCCCGGCACGCTGTACCGCGGCGCCGCCCGCATCTGCTTGAGCACCTGGGCCTCGGTCAGCAGCGCTGACAGCGGCGTCTTGAGCTCGTGGCTCACTTCCGACATGAACCGCTCCTGGCTGCGGAAAGCAACTGCCATCCGCTCCAGCATCTTGTTCAGGTCGCGGGTCATCTGCCCGATCTCGTCCTCGCCCGCGGGTATCTCCACCCGCTCGTCCAGTCGCGTCGGCGACACCTCCCGCACGGCCCTGGCTACGCGGTCGATCCGCTTCACCACCACGCCCGAGACCATCCACCCGCCGACGCCCGAACCGATAAGCCCGACGACGAGCCCCGCCGCGAGCATCGTGATGAGCGAGCTGTGCATCCGGTCAAACGCTGCCAGCGACAGGGCCGCGTAGATCTTGACCGGCTGCCCGTCCACGTCCGCGGTGGTCACAGCGACCTGGTACCTCTCCTGCTCGCCTGTCTCCGGGTTCGTGGCCTTGATGATCGAGTCGTTCGCGGCTTCGGCGCCGAAGAACCCCTCGCGGGCCGTGGTGCCGATCGCCACGTTCTGCGCGTTGCGCACCTCGATCGTCAGCCCCGCCCGGTCCAGCTCGGAGGACTGCAGGCGCGTCTGCAGGTCCCCCAGCCCGCCATCCCGCAGCGACTGCACGATCCGCGGCACGGCGTCCTCGAGCCGCTGCTCGACCTCCCGGCGCACGAAAACCTCCCGCGCGAGCGGGAGGGCGATGACGAGCCCAAGCTGGAAGAGCCCCGTCCAGATGAAGAACGCGAGGGCGAGGCGGAAACGGAGCGTGCGAACCAGCGGTGGCAACTCAGGTCCCCTCGTTCACAGGCCTGTGCTCACCCCCGCTCAGGGACGGTGGGCGCTGAACATGTAGCCCGTGCCGATGATCGTATGGATCAACGGGGAGTCAAACTCCTTGTCGATCTTGCGGCGGAGCATCGACACGTACACGTCGATGACGTTGGAGGACGTGTCGAAGTTCATGTCCCACACGTGCTCGCCGATCTGTGTGCGGGTCAGCACGCGGTCCGCGTTCCGCATGAAGTACTCCAGCAGCGCGAACTCCTTGCTCGTCAGCTGGATCACCTGCCCGGCCCGCTTCACGTTCCGCTTCGCGAGGTCGAGCTCGACGTCGCCCACGCGCAGCACCGCCGCCTCCGTCGCCTGCCCGCGACGCAGCAGCGCCCGCACCCGCGCGATCAGCTCGTCGAACTCGAAGGGCTTGGCCAGGAAGTCGTCGGCGCCCGCGTTGAGCCCCGCGACCTTGTCGCTGGTGGCGCTGATCGCCGACAGGATCAGGATCGGCGTCTTCACGCCCCGCCGGCGGAGGGCACGGCACACGTCCATGCCGTCCCGGTCGGGGAGCATCAGGTCCAGAACCACCACGTCGTAGGGCGACAGGGCCGCGGCCTCCTCGCCTTCGAACCCGGTGTGGAACGTGTCGACCGCGTAGCCCTGCTCCTTGAGACCCTGGGCGATAGCCGCGGCCATCTTCGGGTTGTCTTCGATCACGAGCGTTCGCATGGTGGTTGCCTTTGTGGAATCGCCGGAGTTCTCCGGCTGCTGGCTGGGAGGAGGAACGGTCGCACGCCCGAGGCCCGAGGGGGAAGCAGTGGGGGCGGGCTTCTGCTCCGCCAAACGGTTCTGCGCGCGTCCTGGGGTAGACGTCGCCGGCTGGTTCTGATTCACGCTGGGCATTGTCGGGTACTCCGCGGGCTTGGCAAGTGGGACCGGACCGGAAAGGCTGCCCCGCCCCGCGAAGGGAGGGGCAACCGAGAAGAAGGAGCTAGCTAAGTCTGTCAGTCATCTGCACTTCTGAATCATCGGGACTTGGAAGAGCTGCCGCCACTGGTGGAACCCCCCGAGAAGCTCGATCCCGTGCTTCCGCCGGTCGTGCTGCCCGAAGTGCCCCCGCCCGTGCGCGAGCGGCTGCTGTCATCATCGCTGCTGTAGCTGCCGGCAGTGCTGCCGGTCCGCGAGGTTGAGCGGTCGCGATCCTTGTCGCCCCCGCCGAACATGCCGCTGAACAGCCCACCGGACACCTTGAGGTTGTTGGTGATCTCCTTGACGCCCCACACACTGTCGACGATGTCCTCGATCTGGTGCTTCACGCGCCGGTTGTCGACGTTGCCCGAGAGGGTCACGTCGCCCTGGTTCACCTGCACCTCGATCTGGTCAAGGTCGATATCGCTCTGCTGCAGCAGCTTGTCGATCACCTCCTCGCGGAGGCGGTCATCGGAGCGCTGGTAGCCCTTGGGGCCGCGCCGGGAACGCATGTCGCTCTGGCGCCCGGCGAAGGTCGACGAGCCGTAACCGGTCGCCGCGCCCTGGCCGCCGTACCACGAGCTGCTGCCGAACGCCGAGGGGTTGTAACCGCCGTACGAGCCGCCGCTGGAGCCGCCCGCGCCCATGCCGGACCCCGAGCCGTACTGCGAGCCGTAGCCGCTGGAGCCCATGCCCCCGTAGCCGCCGCTCCCGTAGCCGCTGCTGCCGCCGTACCCGCCCGAGCCGCCGTAGCTGGTTGAGCCCATGCCCTGCCAGCCGCTGGTGCCCGAGCCCATGCCCTGGCCGTAGCCCGAGCCAGAGCCGCCGCCATAGGAGCCGTAGTCAGACCCGCGCCCGAAGGAGCCGGACTGCCCGTAGCTGCCGTACTGGCTCGACCACGGCGACTGCCCACCGCCATAGCCGCCGCCGTACTGGCCGCCGTACTGGCCGCCCGACCCGTAGGACTGCAGCCCGCCGTAACCGCCCGAGCTCGTGCCGTACCCGGGGCTCTGGTAGCCGCTGGAGCCCTGGCCGCCAAAGCCCTGGGACCCGCCCCAGCTGCCGCCGGAGCTGCCGTAGCCCTGAGAGCCGTAGCCCTGGCTGCCGTAGCCCTGCGAGCCGCTGCCGAAGCCCTGCGACCCGTAGTTGTGGCCGCCGAAGCCCTGCTGCGAGGCGTACTGCTGTGAGCCGCCAAAGCCCTGGCCGTAGCCGCCGCCCATCGAGCCGCTGCCGTATCCCTGGCCGTAGCCGCTGCTGCCGTAACCGGAAGAGCCCTGCCCGTAGCCGCTGCCGCCGTAGCCGGAGAAGCCCGAGCCGCCCATGCTGCCCTGGCCGCCGTAGCCGCCGCCGCTCATCGAGCCGTAACCGGAGCCGAAGGACTGGCCGCTGCCGGACTGCCCGCCACCCTGCCCATAAGACTGGCCGGAGAACGAGTCCTGGTGACGGCGCCCTTCACCCTGCGAAGACGAATAGCTGGGATCGTTGAACTGCGAGGACGAGGAGTACGTACCCTGACCCTGACCCGAGCCCTGCCACGAACGGTGCTGCCCCTGGTCGTGCCGATCGGAGTCGTAGTTCGAGCGGCTGGAACGGTCATCATGCTGCATGTGCATCTCCTTGGAGGTGTGCGGACGGGCTGACGACGAGTCGGGGGCCCTGAACAACATGAGAACCTCGTTCTCGGGCCCTGAGTTTCATCTCAATGAGTGAGGGGTTGGTGAGGGGGTTGTGAAACAAACCTCATGGGGCGTCACTCGGGCGCAAGTCCAGCTGCCCCAAGTGACTCCACGAGGTCACGAGGACTGATGCTGAGGCTGATTCGCGCTATGCTCGGAGCTGCCGTTCCCGTTATTGCCGTGGGCGCGAGCATCGCCCCCCATCCGCCGGATGCTCCCGGCGAACTGCCCCTTCGGGCCTCGAACCTGCGTGCTGGCGGAGCGCTGCCCGCCCCGAACCCGATCCTCTTGAGTGAGGTTGTCGGCGGGGTTGCGGCCGGCCCGGGAACGGGACTGCGAGGTCCCCGCGTGTTCAGTCGGCTTGTTGGTCTCCATACGCCTTCCTTGTCCTTTTGCGTGCCTTTCACCCGGCCGCGTGGGGGGCCGCTGGTGCAGAACGGCCAACTACCTGCGACGGTGCATGCCCGGCGTCATGGAGAGAAAACCTGAGTTGTGCCGGACTCCCGCCTGCCCCGACACAATGGGCAGGTGGAGTAAGTCTGTGTCGAAAGAACCGTGAAACACCCGGGGGGTGCCAGACTTAGATTCAGGCAACCTTCAGGCGTGCGCGTCTGAGGCTGTGTTTTCAGGCCTTTGGAAGCGCTTTCACGAGCGCTCCAGCGCGCAAGTCAACCGCACAACTCGGCGCTGCTCAGCTCGTGGGCTGGCCGGGCGTCTGCGTCGAGGTCTTCGGGACCACCACCTCCAGCGAGTCGGGCTTGCTGGGCAGCGTCACCACCTCCAGCCAGTACTCCTTCAGCCGGCGGATCACGTCGAACAGCTCGTCGGGGCTCGAGGGCTTCACGATGTAGCTGTTGGCCCCCGCCAGGTAGCACGCCTCGATCTCCCGGGCGCTCGAGCTGGTCGAGAAGATGATCACCGGGATCGCCTTGAGCACCGGGTCGGCCCGGATCTCCTGCAGCATCCGCAGCCCGTCGGTCCCCGGCAGGTTCAGGTCCAGGATCAGCAGCCCCGGCCTCGCCTCCGCCCCGTGCTTGAAGTACCGGCCACGCTGCTTGAGGAAGTCAAACGCGTCCTCGCCGTAGGAGAACCGGTAGATGGGGTTGGGCACCTTCGCCTTGCTGAAGGCGCGGACGGCCGCCTCGAAGTCCTCGGGGCTGTCCTCCACGATCAGGATCGGCAGATTCGACTGCATTGAGCGCTCCGGCACCGGCTGGGAATCCACCGGTAGAGGTACCCTGAGAATAGTCTGAACTGGCCAAGCCGGGGTGAAGATTTCCATGCGCAGCACCCATACAGCACCGGTTTTCATCCGGGCCGCGCGCGCCTAAGCCGGTGTAAGCCGGTCACTTGGAGCCCAACTAAATAGCGCTTACGTCACTGACCTTTCACCGACCTCTTCGGTGTAGAAGTGACCCTGTTGGTGTCGTGCGGGCGCCAGCACGGATGCCGACGCCCGACGCATAGCGGAAGCGTGCGTGAACCCAAACGTCTTTCAACTGGTCGGGACGCCCGACAACGGAGTGTCAGTCATGGAAAAGAACTACCAGGGAGAGGGCCAGGCCTCTCAGTCTCGTGGCACCGAAGCTGGTGGCGGGGGAATGGGCGGCAACATGGGCGGTGGCGGTGGGGGGGGCGGCGGTGCCGGTGGTGGCGGCGGGGGTAACGGCGGCGGTCGCGGGCGTGGCAACGCCGCGAACCTCTCGCACGAGGCCCGCGTCAAGGGCGGCCAGCGCTCCGCCCAGGTGCAGGTCCGCGACGAGCACGGCCAGTTCGCCGGGCGCGCTGACAAGAACCGCTCCCGCGACAACCAGGGCGGTGGTCAGAGCAACAACCAGTCCTCCGGCGGCGAGAACACCCCCGGCCGCGGCTGATCAGCCTCCCTGGGGCGAGGTGCACACGTCAATCTGGATGGGACGCGCCCGACCCAAAACGGGCGGAAGAGGCGCCCGCTTGAGCGGGCGCCTCTTTCTCACCCAAGACAGTCCGAGCCCGGTCAGGCTGGGGGTTACTTTCCGGGCTGGACTGCCGAACCCCTCCCAATAGCGGCGCCTGATCGGCGTCCGCTCCAAGGAGCTCAACAGTCAGGAACAACGCAAGGGCCAGGCTCAGGATCCGCCACGCCGCGGCTTCGACGATCACCCGCGAACGTGGCTTGACCTTCACAACCCTCACGGGCAGGACTATCGGATCACCCGGTGAGCCTCCCGTAAGGTCAAAGTGAAAGCGACTTTATTTCAGACGGTGACAAAGTAACCAAAGCCCAGGGATCACGATCCCTGGGCTTTCGACGCTCTGGCCTCGGTCACGCATTCACGATCTCGCCGCCGTTGGGGTGCAGCACCTGCCCTGTCATGTATGACGAGTCGTTGCTCGCCAGGAACACGTAGCACGGCGCGATCTCCTCGGGCTCGCCCGCACGCTTCATGGGCACGTCGCTCCCGAAGACCTTGACCTTCTCTTTATCGAAGCTCGCCGGGATCAGCGGGGTCCACACCGGCCCGGGCGCCACAGCGTTTACGCGGATGCCCTTGTCCGCCAAGTTGAGCGCCAGCGACCGGGTGAAGCCCACAATCGCGCCCTTGGTCGACGCATAGTCCACCAGCGTCTTGCTGCCCCGGTACGCCGTCACCGAGGTCGTGTTGATGATCGTGCCGCCCTTCTTCATGTGCGGCAACGCGGCCTTCGTGAGGTAGAACATCGACAGGATGTTGGTCCGGAAGGTCTTCTCCACCTGCTCCAGATCGATGTCCTCGAAGTCCTCTACAGGGTGCTGCTCCGCGGCGTTGTTGATGAGCACATCAAGCCTTCCGAGCTGCTTCGTCAGCTGGTCCACGGCCGCCTTGCAGAACGCCTGATCACCGATGTCTCCCGCCAGCGTCAGGCACCGCCGGCCCTCTGCCTGCACCAACTCCTTGGTCTTGGCGGCGTCCTCGTTCTCCTCGAGGTAGAGGATCGCGACGTCGGCCCCCTCTTTCGCGAACGCGATGGCGATCGCCCGCCCTATCCCGCTGTCCCCGCCGGTGATGATCGCCTGCTTATCGCGCAGGCGCGGGCCCGGCGCGGGCTTGTCCTCGCCGCTGCGCGGGCGCGGCCGCATCTCGGCCTCGCGGCCCGGCTGATGTTCCTGGTGCTGCGCGGGACGGACTGGCTTGGGGGGGTTGCTCTCGGGCATGGGGCGAAGTTGAGCGCGCGTGAGTGAGCCGTGAGTGAGCCGCCCCTGAGACCTCGCGTCTGAATGTGGGACGGCTCCCGCACCCGCCTTTTACGCCCTGCTTCACCGACCCCTTACCGGCTGCCGCAATGGTCTGGTGTGGCCTGCGCGGCGGGCTGTTCGTCACTCGGCTGCCCGTCGGGCAAGGAGGCCTGCAGTGTTCTATTGGGCTTGTGTGTTCCTGGTGGTGGCGCTGTTCGCGGCCGCGATCGGCTTCGGGCTCGCCCCCGCCGGGCTGGCGGTGATCGCCAAGGCCCTGTGCGTCATGTTCGTCGGCCTCTTCGTCATCTCGATGGTGGCGGTGATGAGCCGGGCGCAGGGGGTCGGACGAGCGTGACTCATGCCGGTGTGTTCCGGTAGGTGTGTTCAACAGAAGAAGGAATGCTGGGGATGAAGCTGGAAAGCCTTTCGGACCTCTATATCGCGGAACTCCAGGACGTGTACAACGCGGAGCGTCAGCTGCTCAAGGCCCTGCCCAAGCTGGCAAAGAGCGCACAGACCACCGAGCTGAAGAACGCGATCCAGGAGCACCTCGAGGTGACGCAGAACCACGTCACCCGCCTGGAGAAAATCCTCAACGACCTGAACGAGCGCCCGGGCGGCGAGGTGTGCGAGGCCATGCAGGGCCTGGTCGCCGAGGGCGAGGAGGTCATGAAGGCCGACGGCGAGGACGCCGTCCGCGACGCCGGCCTCATCATGGCGGCACAGAAGGTCGAGCACTACGAGATCGCCTCCTACGGCAGCCTGAAGGAGTTCGCCCACCTGCTCAACCGCGAGCAGGACGCCGCCCTGCTCGAGCAGACGCTCGAGGAAGAGAAGCAGGCGGACCTCAAGCTGACGCAGCTGGCGGAGCAGGTCGTCAATCGACGCGCGGTGGCGTGACCGCCGCGCATTGTCCTTCAGGGCGCTCTCGGCGGCGCCAACAGCACGGAAAGGAGCCGGAGATGAAGAAGATCGCGATCATGTGGACGGTGGTGGCCGCGGGGTCCCTCGTGGGCTGCAACAACAACCGCGTGGACGAGCCCCTCGTCGAGGAGCGCCCGCAGATCAGCCTGCGCACCAGCAACCGCGAGATCGTCGAGGGCGAGGTCACCACGCTCTCGGTCTACAGCAAGAACACGCTGGGGCGCGACGCCGAGGTGGAGTGGAACACCACCGGCGGCAACCTCACCACCGCCGACAACGGCCGCATCGCCCGCGTCACCTTCGAGGAGGCCGGCGTCTACACCATCACCGCGCGCCTGCTGGTCGACGGCCAGGAGGTTGACCGGGAGGCCACCAACATCACCGTCCGCCCCCTCAAGTGATTCCCGTTCACCCCCTTTGGAGCATCAACGCATGAATACCCGAATCCTGTCCGCGACCGCCGTGCTCGCCCTCGTCGCCGGCACGGCCATGGCCCAGATCACCAGACCCCGCGAGGACCGCAGGGGTGAGCAGGTTCAGCCCGATGTGCGCGTGGAGACGCGTCGGGACGTGATCGGTCAGCGCGCACAGGCACGCCACGAGCTCGTGCCCGTGGACTGGGTGGTCGGCACCCGCGTCATCGGCCAGGACCGCGAGCGCCTGGGCGACGTCAGCGACCTCATCATCGACGCCCAGCGCGGGCGCGTGATCTACGGCATCCTCGAACACGGGGGCATGCTGGGGATGGGCGATCGCCACGTCGCGATCCCCTGGAGGACCTTCGACTGGGACCACATGAACCGCGTCCTGACCCTCCCCATCAGCACCGACCGCCTCGCCAGCGCCCCGCGGTTCGACCGCGACGACTGGGAGCGCCTCACCGACGTCAACTTCCGCAGCCGCTTCGACGACTTCTTCGGCCGGCAGGGGTTCAACGACGGCAAGGCCGACGCGCAGTTCACCAAGTACGTGCAGCAGAGCCGCCCCATTACCGTGCGGGGCACCATCACCGACGTCGACGCGTTCGAGCCCATGACCGGCATGGGCCAGTACCGCGTGCTCCGCGTGCAGACCGATGACAACAAGGACCGCTCGGTGGTCGTCGGCCCGCAGTGGTTTGTTGACCGCCAGCGCCAGCTCTTCCAGCGCGGGCAGCAGGTGCAGATCAACGGCGCCCTGCTCGACCTGGAGGGCACCCGTGAACTGGTCGCCGCCAAGTCCATCAACACGCCCCAGGGCAGCATCCGCCTCCGCGATGATGACGGCAAGGCGGTCTGGGACCTCGCCTCCGACTTCCGCGAGGAGCGTCAGGAGGAGCGCCGCGAAGAGAACATGCGCGACCGCGAGCGTGAGCGCCAGGACGACCGCGACTTCGAGCGCCGCGACCGCGAGGACAACCGCGGGCGCGGCATCCTCGACGCCAAGCGAGAGACCCGAGGCATGATCATCCGCGCCCGCGACATCCGCGGCCAGCGCGTCACCGACGACCAGAACAACGACATCGGGCGCGTTGACACCTTCCTCATCAACCCCGCCAACGGCAAGCTCGGCTACGCGGTGATCACCGTCGGCGGCTTCCTGGGCGTGGGCGACGAGAAGTACGCCGTGCCGTGGCGCAGCTTCCAGATCAACCAGCAGGGCAAGCTGATCGCCAAGGTGGACCGCGAGCAGCTCCGCAACGCCCCGAGGATCGAGACCCGCAACTGGTCCGAGCTCCAGGACCCCGAGTTCGGCAAGCGCGTCTTCCAGCACTACGGCGCCCCCATCGACTGGGACAAGGACGAGGACTGGCAGCGCGACGACCGCAACGACAACTGGCGCGACAACCGCAATGACCGCGACCGTACCGACCGCGGCAACCGCAACGACGACCGTCTCGGCCAGTGGGACGAGGACACGTTCACGCGGCTGTTCGCCGACGGCGCGTCCACCGACTTCGAGGGCCGGATCGTGCGGATCGACCGCGCCGGGCAGGGTGGAGTCGTAGACGTCGTCGTCCGCACCGACGCCGGCGAGCGCGTCGTGAAGCTGCTGCCCCAGGCGCAGGTTGACAACGCCATCCTCAACCTGGACGAGGGCGACCGCGTCTCGGTGAGCGGCCGTCACGCCAACATGGACGGCCGGCGCGTGATCATCGCCCGTGAGATCGCCGCGGAAGGCCGTACCTACCAGCTGCGTGATGAGCACGGGCGTCCCGAGGTGCGCGTGCGCCGGTGACAAGGTAGTGGAATCGCACCGGGCGCGCGGGGGAGACCCCGTGCCCCGGTTTCGTTGAGTGGTTCGCAGCGGCAATGGCCGGGAGGGGGACTGGAGACGCACGATGGCGCGTCCAATCTGGAAAGGCTCCGTGTCCTTCGGCCTCGTGACGATCCCCGTTACCCTCTTCTCCGCCGAGAATCGCGAGGAGGAGCTGCACTTCAACCTGCTCGATTCCCGCAACCACGCCAAAATCAAGTACAAGAAGGTCAACGAAGCGACGGGCGAGGAAGTCCCCTGGGACCAGATCATCAAGGGCTACGAGTACGAGGATGGCCAGTACGTCTTCCTCGGGGACGAGGACTTCAAGCGGGCCGCGGTGGACGCCACGCAGACGGTCTCCATCGAGGACTTCGTCGACCGTGACGCCATCAAGTACGTGTTCTTCGACAAGCCCTACTACCTCGTGCCCGGCAAGGGCGGCGAGAAGGCCTACGCCCTGCTGCGCGAGACCCTCAAGCGCACCGGCAAGGTCGGCATCGCACGCGTGGTGATGCGCACCCGCCAGTACCTCGCCGCGGTGATCCCCGAGGGCGACGCCCTCGTCATGGACGTCGTCCGCTACGCCAACGAGATCCGCACGCCCGAGGAGGTCGGCATCCCCGAGGCGGTGGCCAAGGCCGGCAAGATCAAGCCGCAGGAGCTGGCCATGGCCGAGCAACTCGTCGAGACGATGAGCGGCGACTGGGAGCCCGAGAAGTACCGCGATGAGTACAAAGACAAGCTGATGAAGTGGATCGAGCAGAAGGTCGAACGCGGCGAGTTCGGCCCGGCCGCGGGCGGCGCCGCCACCGAGGAGGAGGGCGAGGCACCCGCACCCATCAACATCATGGACCTGCTCAAGCGCAGCGTGGAAGGACGCGGCAAGGGCAAGCCTTCCCGCAAGGCCGCAACGGACGAGCCGCCAAACGGCAAAGCGGCGGGACGCAAGGCACAGGGGGGCACGAAGAAGAAGGCCCCGGCCAGATCAACAGGCGCCAAGAAGAAGACCACGCGTCGCCGCGCGGCCTGACCGGAGGTGTTGAGTGCCCGCACGCCGGTCCACAACTCGCACGACAAAGAAGAGTGGGGGAGCTGCGGGCCGCAAGGCCGGCGTGTCCGGCGACCGCCCCACGATGCGCGCACGCACCGCCGCCGGCCGCGGCGCCGGCCTCACGGAATACAACGCCAAACGCCACTTCAACATCACCGCCGAACCCACGGGCAAAGCTAAAAAATCCGCCACGGGCCGCTCCTTCGTCATCCAGAAGCACGACGCCTCCCGCCTGCACTACGACTTCCGCCTCGAGCACAACGGCGTGCTCCTGAGCTGGGCCGTGCCCAAGGGCCCGAGCCTCGACCCCGCCGAACGCAGCCTCGCCGTGCAGGTTGAGGACCACCCCGTCGACTACGGCACCTTCGAGGGCACGATCCCCAAGGGCCAGTACGGCGGCGGCACGGTCCTCCTGTGGGACCGCGGCACGTGGGAGCCACTCGGCGACGTCGACGAGGCCCTCGCCTCCGGCAAGCTCAAGTTCAAGCTCCACGGCGAGAAGCTCCGCGGCGGCTGGACCCTCGTCCGCATGCGCGGCGGCAAGTACGGCGAAGACGGCAAGAACTGGCTGCTCATCAAGGAACGCGACGAAGAGGTCGTGCCGCACGCTAAAGGCGACGTCCGCGTTGACGAGCCCCTGAGCGTCAAGACCGGGCGCGACCTCGACGAAATCGCCGCGGCCAAGGACAACGTCTGGCAGAGCAACCGCCCCGAGAAGACCACCGCGAAGTCGAAGATCGCGAAGAAGGCCGCGGCGGTGAAGAAGCAGGCGCGCACACCTGCGGTCACCCCTCCGGAGCCCTTGCCCAAGAAAGTGGTTGGGGTGAGTTCGACCGACACAGGCAAGCGAAAATCGGGCGCAAGTCCGGCCGGCAGCATCGACGCCTCCTCCCTCAAAGCCGCCACCAAGGCCGACTTCCCCGACACGCCCTTCCCCCAGCTCGCCACCCTCGTAAAGGAGGCTCCCACCGGCGACGAGTGGGTCCACGAGGTCAAGTTCGACGGCTACCGCATCCTCGCCCTGAGCAATAAGAACAAGGTCCAGCTCCTCACCCGCCACGGCAACGACTGGAGCGACCGCTTCACCACCATCGCCGGAGGCGTCAAAGCCCTCGGCAAGACCCCCGCCGTGTTCGACGGCGAGGTCGTCGTCCTCAACGAGCACGGCCGCAGTGACTTCCAAGCCCTCCAGAACGTGCTCAAGGGCCTCAAGAAGCGGGCCCAGCTCATCTACTTTGTATTCGACCTCCTCTACTACGACGGCCACGACCTCACCCGCGTGCCGCTGCTGGAACGCAAACGCCTCCTCAAGCAGGTGCTCGCAAGCGCAGGCGACGACTCGCCCCTCCGCTACAGCGAGCACATCCAGGGGCACGGCGGCCAGGTCCTCGCCCAGGCCTGCCAGAACCAGCTCGAGGGCATCATCAGCAAGCGCGCCACCAGCCTCTACACACCCAAGCGCAGCAAGGACTGGCTCAAGGTCAAGTGCGGCAACCGCCAGGAGTTCGTCATCGGCGGCTACACCGACCCCGGCGGCAGCCGCATGCACTTCGGGTCGCTGCTGCTGGGCACCTACGACGCCAAGGGCGACCTCATCTTCAACGGCAAGGTCGGCACCGGCTTCGACTCCCGCCTGCTCGCCTCACTCCTCAAGCAGATGAAGCAGCACGAGGCCCCGCTGCCCGCTTTCAAGAACCCGCCCCGTGGCTACGAGGCCAAGGGCGTGCACTGGCTCAAGCCCGCCCTCGTCTGTGAGGTGCAGTTCTCTGAATGGACCAGCGAGGGCATTCTCCGCCACCCGTCATTCCAAGGCCTGCGCGAGGACAAGGACCCCCGCGAAGTCGTCCGCGAGAACCCCAAGATCGTGCTCGAGGAGGTCGACGGCACCGCGAAGGGAGTCACAGACACCCTGCCAGCACGCAAGCCGTCGGCGACGAGCCCCGAACGCAGTGAGCGGGCCTCTTCTCGCGGTTCTTCGCGTAGCGCACCCGGCCGCCGCGCTGGCGACCACCGCCCAACCTCCATCGAACGCGAGCGCGCCGAAGAAACGCCGCGCAAAGCCCCATCACGCACCAACGCCGCGCAGATCACCACCAAACCCTCCAAACCACCCAAGCTCGAAGAAGGCCCCGTCGCCGGCGTCACCCTCACGAATCCCCAGCGCGTCCAGTACCCCGAGTCCGGCGTCACCAAGCTCGAGCTCGCCCGCTACTACGAATCCATCGCCGACTGGGTCCTCCCGCACATGGTCCGCCGCCCCCTCTCACTCGTCCGCTGCCCCGCCGGACGCGAGAAGCACTGCTTCTACCAGAAGCACCTCAGCGACATGCTCCCCAAGTCCGTGCACGGCGTGCCCATCCGCGAAAAGAACGGCGTCGAGGAGTACGTCGCGATCGAGAACCTCACCGGCCTCGTCGGCCTCGTGCAGCTTGGCGTCCTCGAGATCCACCCCTGGGGCAGCCGCGAGGACGATGTCGAGCACCCCGACCGAGTCATCATCGACCTCGACCCCGGCCCGGGCGTCGAATGGGGCGAAGTCGTCGACGGCGCCCGCCTCGTGCGCGAGCGGCTCGATGACCTCGGCCTCGAGTCCTTCGTCAAGACCACCGGCGGCAAGGGCCTGCACGTCGTTTTCCCCATCCAGCGCCGCACCAGCTGGGACGACGTCAAGGCTTTCGCCAAGGCCATCGCCGACAACATCACCCGCGACCACCCCGACAAGTACCTGGCCGTGATGGCAAAGGCCAAGCGCACGAACAAGATCTTCGTCGACTACCTCCGCAACGGGCGCGGCGCCACCGCTATCGCCCCCTACTCCACCCGCGCCCGCGAGAACGCCACCGTGGCCACGCCCCTTTCGTGGGAAGAGCTCAGCGAGAACACCACGCCCGCGATGTTCAACGTTCGCACCGTCCCCCCGCGGCTGGCCAAGCTCAAGGAAGACCCCTGGGCTGACATCGGCAAGCTCCGCCAGTCCATCACCGCCGCGGCCATGTCAAAGGTCGGCCTGCGATAGCGGCGTCCACCGCACCCGCGCACCGGCCCGCGCGCAAGTCACGCAGCCGCACGCCTCACGCACACCTAAGCACACACTCACCGGGTCAGTACGGCCCGTTCACGCCCGTCTTTAGACTTGGTGACGACTCAGCCCCACCCCGCTTCCGTGAAAGGGAACCCAGATGAGCAGCATGAACACCGGCGACAAGGCCCAGCGCGGCCTCCAGGACGACCTCAACAGCCTCCGCGAGGACCTTTCCAACCTCCGCCAGGACGTCTCCAGCATGGCCAGCGACGTCTTCGGCGTCGCCCGTGAGGGCTTCGGCGGCGCAACCGAAAACCTCAAGAAGAAGGGCGTCGAGATGGCCGAAACCCTCGAGGAGCAGATCCACGAGCACCCCCTCGCCACCGTCGGCATCGCGTTCGGCATCGGCCTGCTCGTCGGCGCCCTCGTCCGCCGCAGCTGATTCGAAAGGACGCAATGGTGGCCCGCATTTCGCAGTACATCGTGGGTGTCACCGACCTGCTCGAGGCCGAGGGAAGATCCTTCCGCGAAGTCGCCCGCGCAGAAGGTCGCGACCTCAAGCAGGCCACCACCAAGGTGCTCCTCGGCTTTGCCGTCCTCCTCGCGGCCGCGCCCCTCGCGGTCGTCGGCCTAGGCCTGCTCCTGGCCGCTCTGTTCTGGGCACTCCGCGAGCCGCTGGGACAGCCCGCGGCCGCGGCCATCACCGGCGTCGTCACCCTTTGCCTCTGCGGCGGACTCCTATGGCTCTACAAGAAACTGACCACAAACTAACCGTCGCCGAGGCCAAGGCCCGACTCATCGCCATCGGCGAGCAGGCCAAGGCCGAACGCGCCGCCAAGGGCCCCCTCGGCACCATGAAGGGCAAGGCCGTCGTTGGCGGCGCCGCCGCGGCCCTCGCCATCGGGCTCCTCATCGCCCGCCCCATGTTCGCGGGTAAAGACGATGAACCCCGCCCGCGCCGCCGCTCCCGCGGCTCGCGCGAGTGGTCCCCACGCTTCGACCGCTTCAAGGAGTCCTTCGGCCACTGGGGCGGCGAGACCGAGCGGGCCAAGAACGTCAAGAAGGCAGCAGTAGGGGGCCTCTCCCTCGGCCTCATGATGCAGCTCGCCAAGCCCCTGCTCCCGCACCTCGCCCAGTTCGCCGCCGCGAAGTACGCCCAGTACCGAATGGCCAAGGCACAAGCCGCGCAAGCCGCCGCCCACGAACAGGTCGCCAAGGCCCAGGCCGCCCAGGCCACGGTCGAACGCAAGCGCGCCGAAGAAGAGCTCTAGCCCCAAAGCCCATGGACCAAGGTCCATGGGCTGTGCGACTTGCCAGCCAAAGAGAAAGAGCCCCGCGACTCCGCGCAGGGCTCTCCCGGTTCCCATCCTGTACGTTGTCTCCGCGCGACGGGCGTTACTCCGCCTGCACCCCCGCGAACGTCCCCTCCGAAGCGCTCAGCAGCATCCCTGCGTTGGCGTCCTGCGGGTTCACCCGCAGCGCTTCCGCAAAGCTCAGCCGCGCGGCCTCGTTCTGGTTGAGGTCCTGCTGGATCATCCCCAGCAGCACGAGGTTGTCGCTGGTGCGATCGATCTTGACCGCCGTCTCGATGCTCTTCTTCGCGCCCGCGAGGTCGCCCGACTTCCGCTGGCTGAGCGCCTTGAGCACATAGCCATCCGGACGCGAGGGCGCCAGCGCGGTCACGCGATTCGCACACTGCTTCACCCGCGGATAGTCCCGCAGCATGTACGCCACCTGCCCCAGCTCCGCCCAGGCCTCGACATCCGAGGCGCCCGCCTGATCCAGCGTGAGGTTGATCAGGATCTCCCGCGCCTCCACCGGCCGGTCCAGCAGCACCAGGCACGTCGCCCGCATGTGCTTCAGGTCGCGCCGGTCCTTGTTGTCCTTGCCCAGCAGCAGGCGGTTGAGGTTGTACTCCGCCTCCGCGTACCGCTTGGTCGCGATCTGCGCCCGGATCAGGTCCTCGGTGATCGTCTGGTCATCAGGCTGGAGCAGGCGCGCCTCGTTGAACAGCGTCACCGCCTCCTCCGGCTTGTTCTGCATCATCGCGACGTGCCCTAGCGTCTGCCGGATGCCCGCGTTGTGGTCGAAGTTCGCCGAGTGCCCGTTCAGGTACGCCTGCGCCTCGTCCACCTTCCCCAGCTCGATCATCATCTCCGCGGCCGCGATCGCGTACTGCGGGTTGCTGGTGTCCAGCTCCGACGCCGCCACATAGTGCTCCAGGGCCTTCTCGCGCCGCTCGATGCGCTCGGCGATCGTGCCCAGGTAGTACTCGGCGTCGACGTTCTTCGGGTCGATCGCCTTGGCGAGCGCCAGGCACTCATTCGCGCCCTCGATGTTCCCCATCTCCGCCAGAATGCGCCCGCGCAGCACGTGGCTGCGGGCCACATCGCGGTTAAGCGACAGCGAGTAGTCCACGTGCTTGAGCGCCTTGCGCAGATCGCCCGCGAGGAAGGCCTGCTCGGCCATCTTGAACTCGGTAGCCGCCTTGATGCCCTCCATCTTCATCTTCGCCGTGGAGTAATGCTCCGCCGTGCGGTTGCCGTGCGTGCCGCCGCACCCCTGGGCGTTGAGGAAGCCCCAGGCCAGGCCCGCCGTGACGGTGACTCCCACAGCGATGCGGACGGCCTGAGCCACGAGACGTGCGACGCTGCGGTTGTTGCTGACGGTGTGCATGTTCAAGCTCCTGAATCTCTCGCGTATCTGCGGTTGTTAAGCGAAGCGGGGGGCCGCTGAGCCCCCCGCACCCGCGGTTGCTCTTACTTCCCTTCGGCGTTTTCGGGCAACTCCTGAACCTCGGTGAACACACCCGAGGAGCTATTGCTGAACCCGAACTCGCGGAAGAACGCCCAGCTGCCCCCCAGCAGGCCGCTCCGGCCCAGCCACAGGCGGGCAAACTCGGTCCCCATGGCGGTGGGGACCGCCGTCTGGGTGCTGTTCGCCACGTTCTGGGCAGGATTCTGCGAGTTCACCGGGGCGTTCCCGATGGTGTTGCTCGCCATGCCCACGCCACACGGGGCCGGGAGCGTGGTATCCGCCACGTTTACGGTCGTCCTGTTGAGCGTGCTGGACGACCCCATGCCTTTGCTCGCGCCCTCATCCCCCTCGGGCATGCGCGGTTCGGTGGGGTTGGTCTCGTCGAACAGCTCGCTGGAGTCGCCGCTCTCCTCAGAGTTCATCGGTGCAGTCTCGCTGCCCTGGGTGCTCTGCGAAGTGCTGCCCTGGCCCGGGCTGCTGTTCATCGGGGATGTCCCGGCGCTCTCGTTTGCGGGCGTCACGTTCTCCGTGCCGCCCTCGTCGGACATCTCCCCGTTCTCGTTCGAGCCCTCAAAGCCCTCGTCAGCCTTCGCCGGCTCCACATCGGTCGGCTCAGTCTTCGCGGGCTCCAGCGCCGGTGCGGGGTTGAAGGTGTTGCTCGCGTTCGCGGGCGTGTTCGTCACCACGTCGCTGGTGCTCGGCGCGACCGTGGGGGTCGCCGTGCCCGACGCCATCTCCTTCGTCGCCGGCTCGCTCATGCAGTCGGTGGTCTTCGGCGCCTGCGGAGCCGCGGCCTGCTCCAGCACCGCCTCGTCCTCACGCTCGTTGCTCGCGGGCGTGGTCTTCGCGCCCTCGGGCATGTCCGGGCTCTCGGCGTTCTCGACACGCCGGATCTCGCTCATCTTCTTCGCGTCACCGTGCAGCACGCGCTCCAGGAACGAGCGGTCCGGCCACTGGCTCTTCTCACCGGTCAGACGCTCACGGAGAGCGACCGCCTCCGGCTGGCGCGGGTTGAGGCTCAGCGAGCGGTTCACCTTCCAGATCGCCTTCTCGGTGTCGCCGGCCTGCGCCAGGCGCTCGGCCTCGACGTTCATCTTGCTGGTGAGCTTCTCGCGGCTCCAGTACAGCAGGCCCTCGCGGCTGCCCGCACGCACGTGGTCGATGTAATCCTTGCCCCGCGCCCCCGCCTCGCTCATCATCGTGTCGTTCACGATAGTGGGGGTGACGAGGAAGATGATCTCGTTGCGGTTCGTGCTGTCGTCGTTGCCGCGGAACGCCTGGCCCACGACCGGGATGTCACCCAGGAACGGGATCTGCCGGCGGGCCGAGTTGGTCGCCTCGCGGAACAGGCCGCCCAGCACCACCGTCTGGCCGTCGCCCACGATCACGTTCGTCACGAGCTCGTTGGTGATCTCGTCAGGGATGGTCACGGTCTTGCCGGCCGAATCGTTCGTGTCGCGGATCACCGCCTCCGACACCTGCGGCTTGAGCTCCATCCGCACCATGCCTTCGTTGGTCACGAAGGGGCGGAAGTTCAGCTGCGTGCCCGTGTCGAGGAACTCGACCGTCTGAGTCGTCGCCGTATCGGTCGAGGTCGTGCTCAGGTAGCCCACCTTGCGGCCAACCAGCACGCGGCTGGGCTGGCGGTTGAGGGCGAGGATCTTGGGGTTGCTCAGAATCGTCGTATCGGTCACTTCATCCAGGACGCGGAGGAACACCGCCACGTCGTTGCTGACCACGCCCACCTTCAGGCCGCCCGGGCCCGCGGTGTTGCCCACCGTGGACGACACGGCGCTGCCGCCGCCGTCGGCCGGCAGTGGCGTAGAGCCGCCGGGCGTGCCGCTGCCACGGATCAGCGAGTTCACCGCGCTGGTGGGCCCGCCGATGAAGTCGGTGAAGTTCATGTCCGCAATGATCGAGAAGTCCACGCCGAAGGCGTTGGCCTCGGTGAGGGTGGTCTGCAGGATCGTCGCCTCCACCAGCACCTGCGCCGGACGCGTGTCGAGCTGCTTGATCAGGTTCTCGACCTCGGCGACGTGATCCTCAAAGTCGATCACGACGAGCGTCGCGTTGCCCGCGTACTCGTCGTTGCCCAGCGGCACCGCGCCGGGCGTGGGGAACACGGCCGTCTTGCCGTTGGTCTTGATCTGGCCCGCCTCGCTCAGCAGCGGCTTCACGAACTCCGCCGCGTCGATCGCGTTCAGGTAGTTCAGGTTGATGACCTTGCTGACCTTCTGACGCTGGGCCTTCGCGATCACCTCCAGCTCGGCCTGGGTGTACACGTAGATGAAGTTGCCCTGCTGGATGTAGCCGAACCCGTTCACGTTCAGGATCGCGTCCAGGGCCTCGAAGAACGTCACGCCGTAGAGGTTGGCCGTCACGCGGGCGCTCACGGCCTTGCTGGCCACGATGTTCTTCTGGCTCTGGATGCTCAGCATCTCGAGCACGTTGGCCAGCTCCTCGTCGTTCACGTGCAGGTCGACGATGTTGTTCTCATCGACCTTCACCTTGTCGGTGGACACGCCGCCGCCATTGCCGCCGGTGGTCGCGGTGTTCTCAGAAGTGCCCGCGCCGTCGTCACTGCCGACGGGAGTGGTGGGGCTGGCGGGCGCCGCGTTGTCGGCCGGCAGCGGGCGCGTTTCGGGCACGCGCGGCTGGCTGGGCACCGTCACGTTGTTGGTCGCCGGAGCCTCCGACTGGCCCAGGGCGATCGCCCCGCCCGCCGCCTGCGTGAGCAGGGCCGCGAACAGAGCGCGGTGCATGGTGCTGGTGGTCCGCGTACGACGGTTCTGATTCTTCTGGTTCATGGTGTCAAGCCTCGTCATTGGTGTTCCTGTCCTGTCACCCAGCCGCTGGCTGCCCGTTGGAGGGGCTGGGGACGAAAGGTCGCGGTCCCACGCGGCACGCTTCACTCTGTGTCGGCGGTACCGGGGCGCGACTTTGGGCAACCGCGCGGTTTGCGGGAAACACTGCCGTCTGGGCCGTTTATGCAGGCGAGCGCCCACCCCCCGAAACCACGCCCCCCGCCCGGGCGAACCCGGGTCCGGGAGCGTCCAGCCGCCGCTGGTTCGCCAGGCGGTGGGGCATCAGCACTTCTGGACCGCCTACGCTGCCACACCACCCGCATTCAGCACATCAACAGGAGGATCACGATGGGCCAGTACCTCAACATGATGATCGACTCGTCCCGGCGCGGCCGCGGCCTTGCCGAGAAGCTCCTCGTCGGCATCAAGCCCGAGCAGGCCGCCCGCAAGCCCCACTTCGAAACCCCCGCCGCCCCGCAACTGATCGACACCAACCACCCGACCTTCTGCTACGGCCACCTCGCCATCTACCCGGCGCGCATGCTCAAGGTCGCCGGCCTCGACAGCACCGCGGCCGCGTGCCCGCCCGAATGGGACAACCTCTTCAAGGCCGGCTCCCCCTGCCTCGACGACAAGGACGGCACGATCTACCCCGCCTTCAGCACCATCACCGCCGCCCTCTTCAAGAACATGGACGCCGCCTTCGCCCAGCTCAGCACCCTCGACGACAAGGTCCTCCTCAACCAGATGCCCGACGAGCGCTACCGCGAGTTCTTCCCCACCGTCGGCATCGGCCTCAACTTCCTCCTCAACAACCACGTCATGATGCACCTCGGCCAGGTCAGCGTCTGGCGCCGCTGCTTCGGCCTCCCCAGCGCGATGTAAGAACCCCGACCGTCAGGGAGGGGCACGACCGCGCTTCGCGGTCGTCCGTGCAACTTCGACCCACGACCAACGCCCGCAACTACGGGCGTTGTTTATTTCCCGACGAATCCGCGAAACTCCGCCCCCTCCGCGCACCTCCGCGGTAGTTCTTCACCCCCGCACGAAAGGATTCGACCTCTTCTCCTCACCCACCGACGTCTCCGGCCCATGCCCCGGGTAGCACACCGTCTCCTCCGCCAGCGTGTACAGCTTCTCCCGTATCGCCCGCTCCAGCGTCCTGAAGTCCGACCCCGGGAAGTCCGTCCTTCCCACCGACCCCGCGAACAGCGCATCACCCACGATTGCCACGTGCGACGGCGCATGGTGCAGCGTCACGCTTCCCGGCGAGTGCCCCGGAGTGTGCAGCACGCGCCACTCCATCCCCTCCAGCGTGAGCACATCGCCATCCTTCAGCAGCCGGTCCGGCCCGTGCGCCGTCACCCTCATCCCCGACAACGCGCTCAGGTTCAGCAGGGGGTCGCTCAGCCACTTCTCCTCCGCCGCGTGCAGCAGCACCGGCGTCTTCGGGAATGCCCGCAGCGTCTCATCGACCCCCGCGATGTGGTCCACGTGCGCGTGCGTCAGCACGATGGCCTCGGGCCTCAGCCCCAGCCCCCGTACCCGCTCTAGCACCCTCCCGGGCTCAAACCCCGGGTCCACAATCCAGCACCCGTTCCCCGACTCCGTGCGTACCACGTAGCAGTTCTGTGCGAACGGGCCCAGAACAAACCCCTCGACAATGGGGGACTGCTGCTGCGATTGTGCCATAGCCGACACTGTAGTTGACGGGCATTGCCGGAGATGCAGTGCGAACGGCCCGGTCGTACGCTGGTCGGGTATGTGCAACTGCACCCCGCCTTCATGCCCCGCCACTTGGCCCGCGCCACGCTTGGTGCGAGGAGACTCCGTATGAGCCAGATCGATGATCCCTCCGTGGTCCCCGCGTCCATGCGCCCGCGCTCCCGCGGCAACGCCATCCTCGTGTGGCTCGCCGTCATCTACGCCGTGGCCCTGGGCCTCTCCATCCTCCTCATCGTCCAGGGCGACCGTCAGCTCGGCGCCGCCGGCGCCCTGCTCGTCCTCACCATGGGCCCCGTCGGCTTCGTGCTCGCCATGAGCCACGCCGACCGCCGCCGCGAGCAGGTGATGGACCGCCTCGAAGAACTCACCCGCACTGTCCGCGCCCTCAACAACCACGCCTCCCTCTCCAACGACGCCCGCCGCGTCCTCAACCGCCAGGCCGAGCGCGACCTCCTCCGCCTCGCCATCGAAGAGGACGTCAACAACAAGAACTGGGACGCGGCCATGGTCCTCGTCAAGGAGCTCGCCGACAACTTCGGCTACCGCGCCGACGCCGAGGAGTTCCGCCGCAAGATCGACCAGGCCCGCGCCCAGACCGTCGACCGCGAGATCAACGAGGCCGTCGCCTACCTCGACGGCCTCATCATCCAGCGCCGCTGGGACGAGGCCTTCGCCGACGCCGCCCGCCTCATGCGCCTCTACCCCGAGCTCCCCCGCGTCGAAAGCCTCAAGGCCCGCGTCGAGCAGGCCCGCGACTCCTACAAGAAGGAGCTCGAGCGCCGCTTCCTCCAGGCCGCCAACGAAGGCCGCCCCGAGGAGGCCCTCAGCCTCATGAAAGAGCTCGACCCCTACCTCACCGTCACCGAGGCCGAGCCCCTCCGCGAGAAGGCCCGCAACGTCATCGGCATGGCCCGCGATACCCTCGGCTCCGCCTTCAAGATGGCCGTGCAGGACCGCCAGTGGCGCGAGGCCGCGCGCCTGGGCGACCGCATCATCGCCGAGTTCCCCAACAGCCGCATGGCCGCGGAAGTAAAGGACGTCATCGACGGCATCCGCATGCGCGCGAACGAGATGCAGGCTGTCTGATCGCACCAAAAGAGCCGATCGCGCAACCGATCGAGTCTTCTTCTGCCCCATGAGATGACGAGACCGAGGCGCAAGCTTCGGACGATTCAACTGTCACCAGCGGTTGAACCACCCACCCAACGAGCCCGACGCGCAGGCGAGGGGCCGTCCCCCCACAAGGACCGACGCCTACTCAACCAGCCACCGATCCCCCGGCTCCCGCCCCCTCACCCTTCGCCACCTTCTTCGGCGGCCCCGGCTCCCGCAACGCCTTCACCACCAGAATCCCGATCCCCACGATCAAAAACAAGTCCGCCACGTTCGACACATAAGGCCACACGTCCCGCCCGCCCCACGGCCACGTCCACCCAAACGGCAGCTTCACCCGCGGCAGCGGGTGAATGAAGTCCCGCACACAGGCGTAGAACACCCGGTCGTACAAGTTCCCGATGCCCCCCGCCAGCAGCAGCGCGATCGCCACGTGCGACACATACTCCCGCGGCCTCGTCCAGAAGCAGAACAGCAGCACCCCCAGCACCAGCGCGATCATCGTGAACACGATGAAGAACCCGCGCTGCCCGGCCCCGAGGCCAAACACCGCGCCCCGGTTGGCCACCAGCGTGAACTCCAGCACCTTCGGCACCACCACCACCGGGTTGTGCAGCGGAATCTGGTCCGACGGGTTCCCCGTCCGCAGCACCTCTTCGCGGTCGATCACCACTGGCGAGCCCGCCACGCGGTTGAACGCCCACTCCTTCGTGCCAAGGTCCGCCGCCAGTGCCAGCAAAGTGACAACGAGCAAAACCGCCCAGGCCTTGCCCGAACGCCACGTCGGCTTGGGTGCAGTCACCACGTTTACTGCCTCATCGACTGACGCTCGAGCTCCCGCGCCGCCTCGATCGAGTACCGCGCCCACGGCAGCTCCTCCAGCCGCTCCTGCTTGATCGGCTTGCCCGTCAGCTCGCAGATCCCGTACGTCCCGTCCGCGATCCGCGCCAGCGCATCGTCGATCTCCCGGATCAGCTTGCGGTCCGCCGCCGCCAGGTCCAGCGACAGCGACTGGTCGTACGCCTCCGAGCCCTGCTCCGCCAGGTGCTGCGGCATGTTGGAGAGCGACCCGCTCTGCCCGCGCAGCGCCTGCGTCTCCATCGTGGAGATATCGCCGAACAGCTCCTTGCGCTTGGCCAGCAGGATCTGCCGGAAGTGCTCCAGCTCCTTCTTGTTGAACGGCGACTTGGCCTGCGGACGCGGGGCGTCGTCATTAGTCACGCCGCCGTGCTGCCCCAGCGGTCGCAGGTGCGCCGCCTTCGGTCCCGACGGAATCAGCGGCTTGCGCGACGGCCCTTTGGGGTCCAGCAGCCGGCTCATCCCCGCCGGGATCGCCGACACCGAGCTGCTCGGCGCCTTGGCCTTCTTCACCGGCTTCTGCGAGACGATCGTGATGCCCTTGCGCGCCGGCTTGTCGCCGCCCGCATCGCCCGCCTTCAGCGTCTCAGACTCCGGCGCCGCCTTCGCAGCAACCTTCTTCTTGGCCTCAACCTTGGCCTCAATCTTCGCCGCCGCCGCGGCCTCCGCCTTCGGCTTGGCCCCGCCCTTGGCCTTCGGCTCCGGCTTTGTCTCGGGCGCCTTCTTCGAAACCTTCTTCTCCGGTTTCTCGGCCTTCGCCTTCACCTTCGCGGCCTTGGGCTTGTCAGCGCGCTTCGCTTTCGGAGCTTTCTTCGCCACTGATACCTCGCGTCCGGCGTTGGAGGAGGCCCCCGCACGCCCGCTGGGCGCACAGTGACCACCCGATAATGGGCCGAAACGTAGGCCTGTTCAGGCGGTCAGTCAATCATTCCGCCCGAACAAACCCCGGTCCGATCCCCTATTCACCACGCGATTCATTCAGATTCAGCGCCCGCCAGCGCTACCCGCCGGCTCCTGCTCCCCCTGCGCTTCCAGGAACGAGCCCATCCGCCGGTACCGCTGGTACCGCTCCTCCAGCAGCGTCTCGATGTCCAGCCCCCGCAGGTGCTGCAGGTTCGACACGATCCACGCCTGCAGCGCCGCGGCCGTCGCCTTGGGATCCCGGTGCGCCCCGCCCGCCGGCTCCTCGATCACGCTGTCCACGATTCCCAGCGAAAGGTTGTCCGCCGCCGTCAGCTTCAGCGCCCGTGCCGCCGCCTGGTTCGTCTGCTCGTTGGCTTCTTTCCACAGGATGGCGGCGCACCCTTCGGGGCTGATCACCGTATACCACGAGTTCCGCAGCATCCCCACGCGGTCCGCCACCGCGATCCCCAAGGCGCCGCCCGACCCGCCCTCCCCGATGATCACGCTCACGATCGGCACCCGCAGCCGGCTCATCTCCAGCATGTTCACCGCGATCGCCTCGGCCTGACCGCGCTGCTCCGCCCCCAGCCCCGGGTACGCGCCCGGCGTGTCCACCAGCGTCACGATCGGCACGCCGTACTTCTCCGCCAGCTTCATCTTCGCCAGCGCCTTGCGGTACCCCTCCGGGTGCGCACACCCGAAGTGGCACGCGATCTTTTCGCTCGTCTGCTTGCCCTTCTGGTGCCCCACCAGCATCACCTTCAACGGCCCGATGCGGGCAAACCCCGTCACGATCGCCGGGTCATCGCCGTACCGCCGGTCGCCGTGCAGTTCCGCGAAGTCGCGGAACATGAGCCCGATGTAGTCCCGCGTCTGCGGCCGCAGCGGATGCCGCGCCACCCGCACCGTGTCCCACGCCGACAGGTTCGCGTAAATCTTGTTCAGCAGCTCGGTGTGCCGCGAGCGCAGCCCCGCGATCTCGCCCTGCAGCTGCCGTACCGCCGCGCTCTCCTCCCCGCCCCCCGCGGCCTCAACCTTCAGCCGGTTCTCCGCCGCCTCGATCTGCTGATCCAGCTCCACCAGCGGCTTCTCGAACTCAAGTTGGTAGAACGTCGCCATTGACTTAGTTCCGAAGCCCCTCCCGGAGGGAGGGGTTGGGGGTGGGTTCGTTTGACTCGATGCCGCTGCGAACAGCTGTGTGCCCCTCGGCACACCCACAAGTTTACGTCCCCACCCGCGCCCACGCCGGTACGCTCCCCCCATGAACCGATTCCCCGGCCCCCTCTGCTTCATCGGCGGCGGCAACATGGCGCGTGCCATCTTCGACGGGGCCCGCGCCGCGGGCGTCATCGACCCTGCGCAGGTCCTCGTCGCCGAGCCCGACGAGCACCGCCGCGCCCACTTCAATGCCGCTGGAGTCACCGCCTTTGCAGACACGCCGTCGGCTCTCTCCGCACTCCGCACCCGCGAGGGCGCCCACCCCGGCGCCATTCTCCTCGCCGTCAAGCCCCAGGTCCTCGCCTCCGTCGCTCCCGACCTCCGTGCCTTCACCGGCGCCGACTCCACACCCCGCACCCTCATCTCCATCCTTGCCGGCACCACCACCGCCAAGCTCCAGGCCGCCATCTCCAATTCCATCCACATCATCCGCGCCATGCCCAACACCCCGGCGCAGGTGCTCCAAGGCGCTACCGCCCTCTGCCTCGGCCCAGGCGTCACCTGGGACCACGCTGCGTCCGCCGAGTTGCTCTTCCGCGCCGTCGGACCGGTCGTCGTCCGCATCGACGAACGACTCATGGACGCCTTCACCGCACTCGCCAGTTCCGGCCCCGCCTACCTCTTCTACCTCGCCAACGCGATGATCGACGCCGGCGTTAAACTCGGCTTTGACCCCGCAACCTCCGACCGCCTCGTCCGCCAGACCATCACTGGAGCCGCGGCCCTGCTCGCCCAATCAACCTCGCCCCCCGCGGACCTGATCGCCGCCGTCAAAAGCAAGGGTGGCACCACCGAGGCCGCGCTCAACGTCCTCGCCCGCGAGAACGTGCACAATGCGTTCATCGCTGCCCTCACCGCAGCCCGCGATCGAGGTCGTGAGCTGTCCCAATAACCAGGCCTCGATGCCTGGATGCCTCATGCCTTGATGCCTTCCTCTTCAACCCGAATCCAGCTCCCGCGAGAACGCGGTCAGAAGTCCCGCCGCGCGAACCTCCACGACGCAATCCCCAGCACCACCGCCTCGAACGCGAACGACGTCCCCAGCACCCACCACAACGAGCGGCTCTGCAGCTCACGCCGGGCCTCCGCGGCGGACTCGGCGTGTGTAAGCGAATCGTCATCCGCGTTGCCGCGATTCCGCCGTCGCTGCAACTCGCGGTCCCGCTTCTGCCCCATGATCGCCGTGTTGAACCGCGACATCTCCTGCGGCGTCAGGATGGTCCGCTCCAGAAGCTCGATCGTCTCGGTCGTTTTGGGCAAGGGCGTTTTGAGGTGCACAAGGACGCCATGCCAGAAGCGCAGCTGCTCGGCGTCATCCCGCACCTCTTCCAGGTCGCGCCGTCCCCGGGCCAGGAAAGGGTTGGCCGCGAGAAGCTCCTCATCGGAATGCTCCCGCGACGGCGGCGGGCTGACCGGTTCGCGTTGCTCCTCTTGGGCCAGCTTCTCCTCCGCCCGCCGATCGGCCTCCTCCCGCGCGGCCTTCTCCATCCGCGGCACACGCCGCTCGAGCGACTCCAGGCGCGAGTTGTAGAACTCCCGCCCCACCAACATCCCCATGTCCCCCGCATTGAGCGTGAACAGGAGCAGCCACACCAGGAACGTCAGCAGCAGCGACGCGATCGTCGACCGCGTGAGCACGCCGAACAGCGCGCACACGCAGTACAGAAAGCTGTAGAACGCCAGCACGATCGGCACCGCCAGCAGCAGCCCCGGCTCCCACTTGCCCCCGCGGATTCCGAGCATGACCACGCACAGAGCCGTGAACACCAGGACCTGAACGCCCACGAACAGCAGGGCCGCGAAGTACTTGGTCAGGAACAGCCGCACCCGCCCGATCGGCTTGCTGATCACCATCTCCACCGCCCCACCCGCGAGGAAGTCGGGGAAAATCGGGGCCGTGGAGATGAGCGCCAGCACCGTCGCGATCCACGCGAGCCACAGATTCACCCCGAAGTTGACGAAGACCCACTTGTAATAGGCCGCGGGCGTCCAGAAGCTGGTGTTGAAGAGCGGGTTGGGGATTGTCCACGCCAGCAGCGTGATGCCGCGGTCATTGATCCCCACCGCTACGAACAGCAGGACGCACAACGCCGAGATGGCCAGTGAGATCCAGAACAGCTTCTTGCTGTTCAACTCACGGTACGTGTCCACGAAGATCGCCCACGTCTGCATCATCATGGCCGCGCCTCCCCTTCTCGCGACGCCCCCGGCGGCAGCGCCTCACCGGTCGTCGGATCGGTCACCGCCTCCATGAACAGGTCCTCCAGCGATGGCTTCGCCAGCCGCACCTGACGGATCACCAGCCCCCGCGCCCGCGCGGCATCGATCACCGGCTGCACCACCTCGGCGCTCATCGTCTCGATCCGCAGGTCGCTCCCGTGCAGCGTGCACGCGACCGGGTGCTGCTGCCCCCGCGTCCACGGCAGGATCGCCCGTCGACTCTCGTCATTCCCGTTGACGACCTCGCCGCCCTCGCCCTTCGCCCCCAGCAGCAGCACCTCGCCAAACGCCGCCCGCGCCGCCCGCGGCTCCAGCTCCAGCGACACCTCGTAGTACGTCCGCGGCTCCGTCAGCTCGCGGATCGTCCCCTGCGTCGCCACCTTCCCCTGCACCATGATCCCCACGCGGTCGCACACCATCTCCAGCTCGCTCAGGAGGTGGCTGTTGAGGAAAACCGTCCGCCCCTGCTCCCGCAGCCGCATCACCACATTACGGATGTCCCGCCGCCCCACCGGATCAACGCCGTCGGTGGGTTCGTCGAGCACCACCAGGTCCGGGTTGTTGATCAGCGCCTGCGCGATCCCCACGCGCTGCCGCATCCCTTTGCTATACCCCTTCACCTTCTTGTCCGCCCACGCGGTCATCCCCACCAGGTCCAGCAGCTCGCCGCTCCGCCGCCGCCGCTCCGCCCGCGGCGTCTGCGCCAGCGCCCCATAGAAGTCCACCACCTGCGCCCCCGTGAGGTAATCCGGGAACCGGTGGTGCTCCGGCAGGTACCCCACCCGCGCCAGCGTCGGCTTGTGCCCCACCGGCCGCCCCAGCACGGTGCCGTCCGCACGCGACGGCCTGATCACCGTCAGCAGGATCTTCACCAGCGTGCTCTTGCCCGCCCCGTTGGGACCCAGCAGCCCGAACACCTCGCCCCGCCGCACGCGCATCTCGACGCCCCGCAGCGCATGCACGCGCCCCTTGTACGTCTTGCTCACGTGCGACAGGTCGACTGCAAAGTCCTCACCCGTCTTCGTCGCCAGCACATCAGGTGCAAACACAGTGGCAGTCATTCAGTGTCCTGTTTCTGCCGTCGCTAGAGAGTTCCGCGTCCCTGTCATTCCGCTTTCCGCTTTCCGCCTTCCGCTTTCCTACACCCGCCGCCGCGCAACAACATGGAAGATGTGCCAATCCTTCACCTCCCCCGTCACCCCCGCCTCGCGGTTCTCGATCTCCTTGAGGTCCTCAAGGTTGAACTCCCGCAGCATCGCATTCACCTGATCGCGCGTGTGGTGCGTCCGGTCCGGCAGCGATGCCCACCCATCCCGCTCGCCGAAGAACTGCCCCGCAAACCGCCCGCCCACCGGGATCGCCCCGACGATCTCCCGCCACAGCGCCTCAAACGCCCCGGGATCACAGAACGGCAATGCATAGCTCGCGTTCACCAGCTCCACGCGCGGCAGCTTGAGCCCCTCAAATCCCGCCACCCGCGTCTCCAGCCGCGACCGCTGCTCCGCCGCCACCACCTTCTTCTTCAGCAACTCAACCGCCAGCGGCGAGCTGTCGATCGCCAGCACCCGCCACCCGCGCCCTAAAAGCTCCAGCGTGTCCCGCCCGCTCCCACACCCAAGGTCCACCGCGAGCCGCTCCCGCTTCCCCCCGCCCGCGGCGTCCTCGCGCTCGAACAAATCCAAAGCCTTCAGCAGCGTGTCCCTCGCCGGCTTGCCCTCCACCGCCGCGAAGTACGCCGGCCAGTCCCGCTTGGCCGCGTGCTCGTGGGCCTTGCCCGGCTTCGCGCCCGCGGCCTCTCCAGCAGCAGAACCAGCAGTGGGGGACCCGCGCAGATGTTCGTTCGAGGTCATAGGCTGTGCTGGAATGTATGAGACCACCCAGGACTTTGTTCGTGCCCTCGCACAATCCGGCGAGCTGAAGCGAATCTCCGCCCGCGTCTCGCCCATCCTCGAAATCAGCGAAATCACCGACCGCGTCAGCAAGTCCCCCGCCCCCAGCCTCCCATCTCCCGCCGCCCGCCGCACCGACCCCCGCCACCACGCCAACGGCGGCCACGCCCTCCTCTTCGACAACGTCGAGGGCTCTGACTGGCCCGTCCTCATCAACGCCTACGGCAGCTATCGGCGCGTCGAGATGGCCCTGGGCTGTGACCCCGCGATCGGCCTCGAAGGCCTCGCCGACCGCATTGGCAAGCTCATCAAGCCCGAACCCCCACCCACCCTCCTTGCCAAGCTCCAGAAACTCCCCGAACTCCTCGAACTCGCCCGCATCCCGCCAAAGAAAGTCCGCACCGGCCTCTGCCAGGAGGTCACCCTCACCGGCGACCAGATCGACCTCCGCCGCCTCCCCCTCCTCCGCTGCTGGCCCCACGACGGCGACCTCGCCGCGCTCGGCTACCCCGCCGACATCAACCACAACATCCCTGGCGTCGAGCACGGCCCCGAATGGGATGCAAAGCATCGCGGCCGCTACATCACCCTCGCTGGCATCCACACCATCCACCGCGATGACCTCGGCCACCCCGCTCCCCCCAGCCGCAACATCGGCATGTACCGCGTGCAGTTCTTCGGCAAGCGCACGCTCGCCATGCACTGGCACATGCACCACGACGGCGCCCGCCACTGGCGCAGCTGGAAAGCCAGAGGCGAGCGCATGCCCGTCGCCATCGTCCTCGGGGGCGAGAGCGTCCTCCCCTACGCCGCGACCGCCCCCATGCCCCCCGGCATCAGCGAACTCCTCCTCGCCGGCTTCCTCAACAAGGGCGCGATCCCGCTGGTGGACTGCAAAACCGTCCCCCTCGCCGTCCCCGCCAACGCCGAGATCGTCATCGAAGGCTACGTCGACACCCGCGCGGGCTTCCCCGGGTTTGATCCCCGCGTACAAGTGGCAAAGTGGCAAAGTGACGAAGTGGCAAAGTGGGACGCTGGTGCGCACAACTCTTCCACTTTGCCACTCAGCCACTCTGCCACTTTGCCACTTCCCTCACCCCTCGGCTCCGGCGCCGTCTTCGAAGGCCCCTTCGGCGACCACACCGGCTTCTACTCCCTCCCCGACCGCTATCCCATCCTCGAAGTCACGGCCATCACCCACCGCAAGAACCCGATCTACCCGACCACCATCGTCGGCCTCCCCCCGCAGGAGGACTACTACCTCGGCAAGGCCACCGAGCGCCTCTTCCTCCCGCTGCTCCGCACCATCGTCCCCGACATCATCGACTACGACCTGCCGATGTTCGGCGCGTTCCACAACTGCGCGTTCCTCAAGATCAAGAAGGAATACCCCTACCACGCCCGCCGCGTCATGCACGCCATCTGGGGCGCCGGCCAGATGAGCTGGACCAAGTCCATCGTCGTCGTCGACGAAGACATCGACCTCCACGACACCAACGCCGTCATGGCAGCAGTGGGGGACCGCTGCGTCCCCGCCCGCGACACCGAGCTCGTCCGCGGCCCGCTCGACATCCTCGACCACGCCGCCCCCTTCCTCGGCGCCGGCGGCAAGATCGGCTTCGACGCCACCCGCAAAACCAGCGACGCCGAGACCCACCCAGCCGCCCGCTCGCAATCACCCGTCGCCGCCGAAGTCTGCCGCACCACTCCGATCAACGCGGTGCTCGCCGACGACGCCCGCCGCGCCGAGCAGCGCATCCGCGAGCTACCCCACGTCCTCGACGCCGCGATCCCCGGAGCACTCGCCGGTCACTGGCTCCTCATCAAGCTCAACAAGACCGATGCCGCCCGGGGCCCCGCCACCATCAAGGCCCTTGGCTCACTCCCCAACGAAGTCGCCATCCCCCGCTACATCATCCTCGTCGGCCCAGACGCCGACGTGCAGAGCATCGACTCCGCCCTCTTCCACTGGCTTGCAAACAGCGACCCCCAACGCGATCACACGTTCTCGCTCTGTGGCCGGCGCGTCGCATTCGACGCCACCCCCAAACTCCCCACCGAAACCGCCAATGGCCTCCCCTGCCGCGACTGGCCCCCGATCATCACTATGGACGAGCCTACGAAGACGAGAGTAACCCAACGCTGGCCCGAGTACAGCCTTTGAATCCGCCACAGGCCCTGGAAGCAGGTAGCCCAAGCGTCAGTGCGGGCCCCGCGGCGACACCAGTCCTGGCCACGTCACCGCACCCAGTTCGTCGCCACTAGAACGGTACCTCCCCCTCAAACTTCCCCGTCCCCCCATTCTCCTCGTCAATCCACGGCGGCGGGCACGGGTTCCCATCATCATCAAACCACCCGCCCGTGACACCGCCCTGCCCATCCCAGTTCGGGTCCACCGGGTAGATGTCCATCAGGAACCCCGCGCCGTCGCACCCCGGCACAGGGCAGCACCAGAACCCGTGCTGCGACCCATCCTTCATCGTGCTCACACGCCACACGATCAGCTCGCTCCCATACCGCTTCCCGCAGTGCAGGCACGTCACCTCGCACGGCTTCTCCGGCGGCCCGAAGTGATCATCCTTCGGCGAGCACTCCCCCTGGAGACTCATCATCTCCCGTTCGTCCATCACCTCCGGGAAGTCATCCTCGGGCTTGTCGCCCGGCGCAGGCTGATTGGCGACCATGCACGCCAGCATACCAGCACGCACCCCGCCGCAACACCCTGATCTGCCCGCGGTCAACCCCTGCTCCGCCAACAAGATTTCTGAACCTGTCGCCGCAATCACTTGCGAATGTCACAACAACATCTGTGCGCAAGATCGTGGACATGCGCACAACCCCCCTTCTCGCCGCGCCGCCGCGCATCTAACTTCCTCGTAGCACCACCACTCCCCGCGCGAGGATCACGCCATGCCCACGACATCCCAAATCCCACATCCTCAATCCCAAATATCTTCTTCCTCCAGCCCTTCCTCCCCCTGCCCCCTCCCGCCACTTTCCCCCGAGGACCAGTCCACCCTCACCGCCCTCCTCCTCAACGACTTCGATCCCCTCGCCACTGCCAGCGACGCACGCTCTACGCCCCTCAACATTCTCACCTTCAGCGAGCGCCCGGAAATCGCCCCCTACATCGCGGCCCACCGCAAGCTCTCCCTGGCCCGCTTCGAAGCCCTCGCCCTCGAAACCCTCGCCCGCATGCTCACCCCGCCGCCCCACTCAACCAAGCAGCTCGACCACCACAACACCGAGTCCCGCCGCAGCGCCACCACCATCCTCCGCGCCGTCGCCAGCGCGTACAAGCTCCTCATGCGCGTGCAGCACCCCCCGCGCACACACCGCCCGCACCCGCCGCACCCGCGCCGTTCGACTGAATCGCTAGTACCGGTTGTCCCCGTCCAGCAGCCCGCCCAGCCCGCCGAGGACCGAACCCTCGTCGCGTCGGCGGCCGCCGGCCGCGGGGCTCGCGGCGTGAATGCGGTCCGCCAGCCGGCTGAAGGGCAGCGTCTGCAACCACACAGTGCCCGGCCCGGTCATCTGTGCGAAAAACAACCCCTCGCCGCCGAACAGCATGTTCTTGAACCCAGGGACCATCTGAATGTCGTAGTCCACGCTCGGCTCGAACGCGACCAGGCACCCGGTGTCAACCCGCAGCACCTCGCCCGCCCGCAGCGTCTGCGTGAGGATCGTCCCGCCCGCGTGCAGGAAGGCCTGACCCCGCCCGCTGGGGCTGCTGAGCTTCTGCAGGATGAACCCCTCACCCCCGAACAACCCCGTCCCGATGCGCCGGTTGAACGCGATGTCCACGTTCACGCCGCGGGCGGCACACAGGAACGAGTCCTTCTGGCAGATCAGCGTCCCGCGGTAGTCCCCCAGTTCCACGGGCACGATCCGCCCCGGATACGGCGCGGCGAACGCGACATCCTGCCGCTCCCGGTAGTTGTTCGTGAAGTACGTCACGAAGAACGAGTCGCCCGTGAGCGCACGCTTCCCCGCCTCAAACAGCTTCCCGAGCAGCCCTCCACCCTGCTTCATGGACATCTGCGTGCCCATCTCGATGCCCTGCTGCATGTACATCATCGCGCCCGCCTCAGCGACCACCGCCTCCCCAGGGTCGAGCGTCACGATGACAGCCTGAAGGTCCTCGCCGATGATGCGAAAGTCGATAGTGTCTGGTGTGGTCATGGTTGTGGTGGGATGAGAGAACAGGGGAAAGAGCGGACTCTAACCGCGGGCACGTCACTTACCTTCTTCAAGCCCCAGGTGCTCCAGGAACGAGTCCAGCCGCGGCTCGCGCCCGAGGTAGTCCTTCACCAGGTCCATCGCGTCCCGCGTACCCCCCTGGCTGATGATCTTTCTGCGGTAGTACATCCCCGCCTCCGGGCTGAGCATCCCCAGCTCCTTGAACCGCACCGCCATGTCGCTCGCGTACACCAGCGACCACATGTACCCGTAGTAGCCCGCGGAGTAGTTCATGAGGTGCCCGAACGCGGCCTGGTAGTAGGTGTGCTCGGGCATCTTCCCGAACATGGTCGCCTGCGGGTAGAGGGCGTGGGCGACCTTGGTGGTATCGACGACGCCGTCGCTTGTGGTTTCGTAGGCCTGGTCGGTGAGGCCGTAGAAAAACTGGGTTTCGGCATCCATGCCGCTGCCGACCCGCCGGGCGCGGACCATGGCGTCAACGAGGTCGGCGGGGATCGCCTCGCCGGTCTTGTAATGCCGCGCGAAGGTGGAGAGCACCTTGGCGTCCCACACCCACTCCTCGAACATCTGGCTGGGGGCCTCGACGAAGTCGAGCTCGACGTTGGTGCCGGCGAAGCGGTTGAACCTCGCCTCGCTCACGATCGTGTGCAGGCAGTGGCCGAACTCGTGGAAGAAGGTGTCGACCTCGCCCTTGTGGTCGAGGAGGCTGGGCTTTTCGGCGGTGGGCTTGGTGAAGTTGCAGACCAGGGCGGCGAGAGGGCGGGTCACGCGCCCGTCGGACCAGACCTTGTGCTGCGACAGCCCCCACTGGGCCGCGTGGTTGTACTTGTTCTCGCGCGGGTGGAGGTCGAGGTAGAACTCGCCGATCATCGTGCCGCTGGCCTTGTCGTAGACCTCGAAGAGGCGGACCTCGGGGTGCCAGAGGGGTCGCTCGCTGGTGCCAGCCCGGGCCGCGGTGACGTCCTTGTACTCGAGGCCGAAGAGCGACTGCGTGATGCTGAACAGGCCGTCGATGGTGCGGTCCAGCGGGAAGTACTCCTTCACCTTCTGGCTGTCCACGGCGTACTTGGTGCGCAGCAGGTAGTTGTTGTAGAAGAAGTAGTCCCAGGGCTGGAGGGTCGCGTTGTCGTCGCTGGTGTGCTGACGCTTGGCGGCGGTGAGCTCGGCGTGGTCCTTCTCGGCCTTCTTGCGGACGAGGGGGCGGAGCTTCTCGTAGAAAGCCGCGATCGTCTTGGCGTCCTTGGCCATCCGCACCTCGGCCTGATAGTCGCTCTCGTGCGCATACCCCAGCAGCTGCGCCTGCTCAGCCTTGAGCTTCAGGCTCTTCTCCAGGATCGCGACGTTCTTCTGCCCCGCCCGCCGCTTGTGCGCCAGCCACATCTTCTCGCGCGTGCTCTCGATCTCGCACGACTCCTGGATCGGCATGTACTCCGGGTTGGAGAGGCCGACAAGGAAGATGTCGCCCGACCGCTTCAGGCCCGCCAGGAACTCCTCGGGCATGCCGCGGAGCTCGTCCCGCGTGAGGTGGACGGTGCTCTGGTCCTCGGCGATGTTCTTGCTGAACTCGATGTTCAGCCTGTTGATTTCCTTCTGGACTTCGGTGAGGCGTGCCCGCTTGTCCGCGGACAGTCCCATGCCGTTGCGGCGGAAGTCGCGCTGGATGAAGTCGAGGAGGCGCTTCTGCTCGCCCTCGAGCTTGGGGCTGCTTTGGGCGTACGCCTGCACCGCCTTGTACAGGTCCTCACGCTTGCCCAGGTCGATGAGCCAGTTGCCGTACCGCTCCTCCGCCGCCTGGGCCTGGTCGCGGATCGCGGCGTCGGGGTGGACGTAGCCCATGAACTGGACCATGCTGGTCTCGTCCTCGAGCCGGGCGAGCAGGTCGTCGATCGCGCCGATGGTGTTCTCGAAGGTGCGCCTGGCGTCGGGGACGCTCACGATGGCCTTCACGGCGTCATCAGCGCGCTTGAAGGCGGGGTCGACGTTCATGTCGGGGTGGGTGACGGGCGTGCGGTTGGCGGTTTTCACACCGGAAGGGGCGGGCGGACGTTCCGTCGCCTTCTGGGCGAATGCCGGGAGCGCGAGACCTGCGAGCACCGCCAAAACCGCCGCCGCGTGACCACATGAACGCATGGGGAGAGCCTCCAGTCAAGAGTGAGGGCGCAAGTGTAACCCCGCGCGTGAGTGGGCGCTCCGGCGGTGCGCGCGAGCGGTGGTTCCGGGGACGAAGAAAAGCCCCGCCCGTCGGTGACGGGCGGGGCCTGCAAGAGACTCAGAGAAGCAGGAGGCCGGCTCAGCGGCGGCGGCGGATGATCGCCAGGCCGCCCAGGCCCATCAGCGCCAGCGCGCCGGGGGCGGGGATCACGGTCATCCCCGTGATGATGGCGCCGCCGCCAACCTCATCGATGGGCGTGAAGGTGCCGCTGGTGAGGTTGATGGTGCCGAAGGTCGAGCGGGACTGGCCGGCGTTCACCATGGTGGCGAAGGCGGTGCCGCTCTGGCCCGAGACATCGAAGCCGCCGAGCTCGGTGGCGTCGAAGTTGAGGGAGCCAACGTTCTGCCAGGTGCCCGCGTTTCCGCCGTTGGTGAACCGCACGAGCTGGTCACGCCCGGTGTCAATGGCGAACAGCTGTGTGCTCGTCGCGCCCGGCACGTTGTTCGTGTGCGCCAGGTGGACGACGTTCGAGTTCGTGTTCGTGCCCTCGCCCGCCGACAGCGGACGGGTGTTGCCGTCTGCGGTGATCGTCGCGTTGCCGGGGTTCAGCCGCAGGTTCTGCTTGGCGTTGCTCACGATCCGCATCTGGTCGGTCTGCGGGTTGAAGTCAGTGCCGAAGTTCGAGCCGTTCAGCGCCGGGTTGAAGGGGTTGGTGCCGATACGGGTGGCCTGCCCGCTCTGCAGGTCGATGGTGTACAGCCGCCCGAAGCTGCCCAGCGCGTACAGCTGGCTGGTCGAGGGCCGCATGTCCAGGCCCAGCACCGTCTCGTTCTGCGCCAGGCCCTGGATGGCCACGCCGGTAAGGATGTTCGTGGGGTCGGCGCTGTCCCAGGTCACGAGGAAGTTCTGGAACGTGGTCGCCGCGATGATCTCCGCCTTTGCCTGGATGCCGAGCGCCGTGAGAGCCGCACACCCAGCCAGCGCCGCCGCTGCCTTCGTCATACGCACCATTGGTAATCTCCTAAAGGGAACGCCTCCTGAGCAGAAACCCCTTCTGCACTGGCGGAATAGGCGGCTGGGTTCTGAGGCGCCAGTGAATCTGCCCCAAGCGTGGCAAGGGGTTACATGCGGTAAGGGCTCATTCACCGACCCGACTTGCGCGCCCTTACAAGCGCATCACATGGTGTCGACTCGGGCCCTTTGGAAGCAGCGCCAAGTATGCAAGAACCCACCCCGCAAACTACGCAACTACGCCGCTTCAACCCTGTGGCACGCCTCATGAGCTTCTACCGGGGTGCACGCACCCTCGAGCAGCCGGCCAATGGGAAACCCATCCTCATCCTTCCCGCGGCGCCGATTACCACCCCCACCCTCACGACCGTCGCCACCATCGTCGGCGTCGTCATCCTCCTCTACGCGGCCAAGGAGCTCCTGATCCCTCTCGCCCTCGCCGCGTTCATCGCCATGCTCCTCCAGCCGCTTGTCGAGCGGCTCAAGAAGCTCCGCTTCTCCCACGGAGCCTCTGTCCTCATCGTCTCGACCCTCGCCCTCATCCCGGTTGTTGCCATCGGCTGGCTCGTGTTCCGTCAGTTCATGAACGTCATCACCACCCTGCCACAGCACACCGACAACATGCGCGCCAAGCTCGCCGAGGTGCAGGGCCCCGCCGGCGGCGTGTTCGAGCGATTCGGGGAGATGCTCAAGCGCCTCCAGCAGGGCAACGCGCCCGACGAGCCCTCGGGCGACCCGCTGCCGGTCACCGTGGTCGAGCCCCCCGAAGGCGCCCTCACCACCCTCCAGGAATACGCCGGGCCCATCCTCGAGCCCATCGCGATGATCGGCATCACGCTCGTCTTCGCCGTGTTCATCCTGTTCCAGTGGGACGACCTCCGCGACCGCTTCATCCGCCTTGTCTCGCGGGGGCGGCTCACAACCACCACCGCCGCCCTCGACGAGCTCTCCGCCCGGATCGGCAAGTTCCTGCGGATGCAGTTCATCATCAACACGATGAACGGGGCGTGCATCGGGTTGGGGTTGTACCTGCTGGATGTGCCCAACGCGCTGCTGTGGGGGTTCCTGGCGGCGGTGCTGCGGTACATCCCGTACGTGGGGGCGATCACGGCGGCGCTGCTGCCCATCGCGCTGACCATCGCAACGGCGCCGGGGTGGACGCAGCCGCTGCACGTGGTGCTGTTCCTTGTGGTGTACGAGATCATCAGCAATAACTTCATCGAGCCGTTCATGTACGGGGCGTCGACGGGGATCTCGGCGATGGCGCTGCTGCTCGCGGCCATCTTCTGGGGCTGGCTGTGGGGGATTCCGGGCATGCTGCTGGCGACACCGCTGACGACGTGCCTGGTCGTTGCGGGGCGGCACGTGCCGCAGCTGTCGTTCCTGGCCGTCATGCTGGGCGACCAGCCGGTGCTGGAGCCCGCGGCCAAGTACTACCAGCGGCTCATCGCGATGGACGGCGAGGAAGCGAGCGAGGTTGCGCTTCAGTACATCGAGGGCCACTCGCTCACCGAGCTTTACGACGACGTGCTGCTGCCGGCGCTCAAGAGCGCGGATACCGAGCTGGAGGATGAGAAGCTGGACCGGGCGCACTACGACTTCATCCTGAAGGTGACAGCGGAGGTCGTGGAAGACGCGGCCCTCAAGTACTCGCAGCTGGAGCTCGCCCGGGAGGCCGAAGCGCCAACGCTGCCTGCACCCGACCCGCAGAAGCCGCCCACGCCCAGGCTGCCGCGTCTGTCGTCCCCGATCGAGCGGCTGCGGGTGCTCTCGATCCCGGCGCGGGACGAGGCGGACGCGATCGCCGGGTGCATGCTGGAGAAGCTGGCGCACTCGGTCGGGGTTAGCGTGCGGGCGCTGGACATCGATGACCTTGGGACCGATCTGTCGGCGATCGTGGCCGAGCACCAGCCCGACTACATCCTGGTGTCGTCGGTGCCGCCGCACGCGTCGACCCATGCGAGGGCCCGGGCGAAGATCGCGCGCCGGCGGGCGGCGGACTACCGCTACATCGGGGCGGTGTGGGGGGTGACGGCGGAGTCGACGCTGCGGTCGCGGCTCGAGGCGTCGGGGTTTGAGGCGATCGTGGGATCGATGGCGGAGGCGGTGCAGTACCTGAGCGAGGCCGCGCCGAAGGTCATGCCTGAGGCGGGCGCTGTGGACCGGGGGGACGAGCAGAACCGCGGGCCGGGGCGCGCTTCGGCCTGACGGCGTCGGCGGCTTCGTCTAGTGAAATGAGCTTGCGGAGGTTGTCGAGGGTGTCAGCGTCCTGCGGCTTCTTGTCGTCTCGGATCCGGGCGATGCGCGGGAAGCGGACGGCGACGCCGGAGCGGTGGCGGGTGGAGGGGTGGATTTCCTGGAAGGCGATCTCCATGACGAGCTTGGGCTCGAGGAAGCGGACGGGGCCGCGGCGGTCGATGGTGTGGCGGCGGACGAAGGCGTCGACGCGCCGGATTTCTTCGTCGGTGAGGCCGGAGTAGGCCTTGGCGAAGGGGACGAGCTGGCCCCGGTCCCACACTGCGAAGGTGTAGTCGGTGAAGAGGCCGGCGCGCCGGCCGGAGCCGGGCTGGGCGTAGAGGAGCACGGCGTCAACGGAGTAAGGATCGACCTTCCACTTCCACCAGCCGGCGTCGCCGGCGCTCGCATTGCCCTTGACGCGGCCGACGTGGTAGACCGAGGTGCGGTGCTTGAGCATGAGGCCTTCGGAGACGCGGGATTCCGCGGCCTTGGCGCGGGCGGTGGCGAGGTCGTCCCATGACTCGTGCGGGATCAGCTCGGACGTTCGGACCGGCAGGTTGCCGGTGTCACGCAGCGAGCGGACGGTCTGCTCGAGGCGTGCGCGGCGTTCTTCGAACGGATGGGATCGCAGGTCGGTGGCGTCGGCCTCGAGCTGGTCGAATGCCATGTAGACGATGATGGTGGTGTCGAAGAGGGAGGGCTGGAGGTCCTTGCGGCCAAGGCGGGTCTGGATGCTCTTGAAGGGGCGGGGCTGCTCGTCGCTCGTGCTCCACGCGAGGACCTCACCGTCGAGCACGGTGCCATCGGGGAGTGCGTCTCCGATGCGGATGATCTCAGGGAACTGGTCGCTGATAACGCCTTCGCCGCGGGACCAGAGGAATGTGCGGCCCTGGCGGCGGATGAGCTGGGCGCGGACGCCGTCCCACTTCCATTCGGCGAGCCAGTCGCGGGCATCGCCGAGTGTGTCGGGCGCGCTGTCGAGCTGGTGGGCGAGGCAGAAGGGGTAGGGGTGGCCGATATCGTCGCGCTCGCTGCGGGGGGACAGCAGCGCGCGGTATGCCTCTGGCGTGGGCTCGATGGCGCCGGTGAGGCGGTGGGCGATGGTGTCGGGCTCGATGCCGGCGGCCTCGGCGAGGGCGCGGACAACGAGGCCGCGGGCGACCCCGACGCGGAAGGTGCCGCTGATGAGCTTGTGGAAGAGGAAGAGCTGGGCGCGGGGGAGGAGTTCCCAGGCGTGCCTGAGGAGGATGGCCGCGCCTGGGCCGTCGCTGCCGCCCATGGGGATGATGAAGTCGCGGAAGACGCGGTGCAGGGGGAGGTCGGGTTCGCGCCCCGGCGCGGGGAGGAGCAGCGTGGACATCTCCGACCAGTCACCCGTGGCGTCATAGCACTCGCCGAGCATCCACCCCGGGAAGCCCGTGACTTGGCTGAGTGAGTCGGCGAGGACGCGGATGCTGATGGTGCGCTTGAGGCGTTTGCCGGCGAGGCACATGAGGCCCCAGGCCGCGTCCTCGGGCGGGGCTTCTTCGAAGTAGCGGCGGAGGGCGGCGACCTTCTCTGACGTTTTCGTCGTTTGATCAAGCTCCTGGTAGAGGCGGGCGAAGCGTTTCACGCCGGCTCTCCGAGGCTGGCTTCAAGGGCCGCGGCCTGCTCGGGGGTCTCGCCGGATTCGCCCTCGTATCGGGAGGCAACCACAAAGGTCTGAAGGCCCTGCTCGGCGAGCCAGCGGGCGACCTGCTCCGCAAAGCCGTGAGTGACACCGACGTGCTGGGCGCCGGTCTCGCGCACGGCCCACATGAGGCCGGGCCAGTCGCAGTGGTCGCTGAGGACGAAGCCGCGGTCGACGTTACGGCGTCGGCGTGCGCCGCGGACGCGCATCCAGCCGCTGACGAAGGCGGTGGAGACGCCCTCGGGGCCTGCCAGGCGGCGGAGCCAGGTGGTGGCGCTGGTGGACGGTGGCGCGACGACGAGGCCCACGCCCTGGAGTCGTTTGGCGTCGTCGCCGGTGGCGCGCTGGGTGTCGGGGAGGTGGACTCCAGCGGCGAGGTAGGCGCGGTTGAGCCGCCAGATGGAGCCGTGGGCGCCGATGGGGCCGATGGAGGGGTCCAGCCCTGCGAGCACGCGCTGGGCTTTGCCGAGCGGCCACGCGAAGACGAGGCTGGTGCGGCCTTCGGCGGCGTTGGATCGCCACCACGCGTTGATGTCGGCGATGACGTCGGCCTGAGAGGGCCAGCGGTAGATGGGCAGGCCGAAGGTGCTCTCGGTGATGAGCGTGTGGCACTTGACGACTTCAAAGGCGCGGCACGTTGGGTCGGGCTCGACCTTGTAGTCGCCGCTGACAACCCAGGTCTCGCCCGTTGCGCTCTCGACACGCACCTGCGCGGAGCCGAGGATGTGGCCGGCGGGGTGCAGCGATACCTTGACGCCGCCCTGCTGCACCGTCTCGCCGTAGTCGATGGCTGTGATCGGCGTGCTCTCGCCCAGGCGAAGGCGCAGCACGCCCTCGCACTCGCGGGCGCACAGGTAGGCGCGGCTGCCGGGGCGGGCGTGGTCGGCGTGGGCGTGGGTGATGACTGCCCGCTCGACAGGGGCCCATGGGTCGATGTGGAACCCGCCCTCCTCGCAGTACAGCCCGTGCGCGGTGGACTGGATCAGGGGCATGGGTCACCCGTTGAGGCGCGGCAGAGCCAAGCCGCGCACCTGGGCAACATAAGTAGGCGGGGAAGGTCGAATGGAAAGAGAGGCATCAAGGCATGAGGCATCCAGGCATCGAGTCAGGGGCGGGGGGTGTCGAAGCTCTCGTAGAACTCCTGCACTTCCCATTCTGACGGCGTGGTGGGGCGGTCCTCGCGCCGCCAGCGGTGCGGCTCGTGTACGCGGCGCTGCGAGCCGCTGGCGCGTTGCGGGCTGTCCTGCTCCTCGGCACGGCGGTCCTGCGGTGAACGGTCCCAGCGGTCCATGCAATCCTCCTCGTAGAAGGCAAACCCCCGCCGGCGCATTCAAGCGGCGGCGGGGGGAGAGAGAGGGAGAGAGTTCATTCGCCCTTGCCGGCCTCCATCGCGTGCTTGATGGCCGCGACCTGGTCGTGGGCGTTCTTCACAAGTCGGTAATGGCGGGAGAGGATGACCTCGACGTCGGGGGGCAGCGCGTTCTCATTGAGGGCGTTCTGGTAGGCCTCGACGGCCGCGTCCTCGCCGCGCTCGCACTCGTCGATCACGGCCTTCTCGCCGCTGGTGAGTGCGGCCTTGAGGTTGATCCAGCCTCGGTGCATGGCGCCGGTGAGGTCGCCCTTCTTGGCGGCGTCGTCGGCGTCGCCGCCGCGGCGCTTGATCTCGTTGCGGAGTTCGTTGGCGCAGCGCTCGCGTTCATCGCTGAACTGGCGGAACATGCCGGCGTGCTGCGGAGGGACCTTGTCTGCGGCGAGGTCGAAGCCCTTGACGCCGTCCATGCAGATTTGGAGCAGGTCGTGGAGCATGGGGACCCACTTGGTGTCGGCCTCGCGGGTCGCGCCGCCGCGCTCGATGCGGGTCCATGCGTCCTTGGCGGCGTGGCGGGCCTGCTCCCAGGAGAGTTTGGAGAGGCCGCGGTAGGTGTCCCAGCGGGACTCGAGGTCGGGCTCGAGCTCTTCGAACTTGCGGCCCATTCCGGCGTGGGTGGTGTAGGCCTCCCAGCCGTAGCGGTAGGCGGGGGCGTACTCGTCGTAGGTGGCGCCGGGCTCGACGTAGGGGCGGTGCTGGTAGTTCTCGCGCCAGAAGTCGAGCTCGAGGGTGGAACTGACGGGGGGCTTCTGCTCGGAGTGCTGCGTCCGAGCCGGCTGGTTGCCGGAGGGGATCTCGGTGTCCTTCTCGCGCCCGAACCGGCCGCCTTCCTGGCGCGTGTCGCGGTCCTGGCTCTGGCCCTGGTTTGCCTGCTCCATCAGTCACCTCCTGACGGGAGAAGCGTCGCGGGACGGGGTGAGCCGGCAGTGAGGGGCGCGGGCGCGGTCTCTTCATCTGGGCGGGGCGATTCCTTTAGAATGCCCCATGCGTGTGGCCCTCCTGACCGCTCCGGGCGCGAACAACCCCTGCAACCACCTGCACCGTGCCGCGGCGACGCTCGATGGGGAGGGGGTGATCTCGCACACGCTGGCGCTGAAGGATTGGGGGCAGGTGCTCGACGTTGCGGCCGAGTCTCGGCCCGATGTGATCGCGCTGGCGGGTGCTGCGGAACCGGCGTGCCTGCGTGCGCTGATCGGAGCTGGAACCCACCTGATGCTCGAGCCGCCGGCGCTCGCGCCCGAGGAGGCCGAGGACCTCGCACGGACGGCCCGGCAGAGCGGGAGCATCATCGCGTTGGCGTGGGCTGATACGGCGTACCCGATGTCGCGGGCGGCGCTGTGGATGCTGCGCGAGCGCCGGCTGGGGCAGGTGCACGCGGTGTTCGTGGAGCACACGCGGGCGCGGCCGGCGCCGGGCGGGGCGGCGGCCAGCGGGCATGTCATCACGTCGCTCGCGCCGGCGGCCGAGTGCTTCTTGTCCACAGTGACAGGGTTGAAGGTGCGGGCGGTGTGTGCAGAGGCGGTGCTCAACCCGGTGACGCGCGGGCACGATGACGCACAGATCCTGCTGCGCCTCGAGGGGCACAGCCGCGGGGTGATGACGCTGTCCCGCACGGGTGCGCGGGCGCGGCTCGCGGTGCGGGTGCAGGGTGAGCAGGGCACCTTGGAGTGGTCCACCAGCGCGCCCGGGCTGGTGCGCGTGACGCCCGTCGGCAGGCCGACAGAGGTGATCACGGCCGCGCACGCGGAGGCGGGGCCGCTCGCGGCGGAGGCGGTGCGGAGCGCGGGGGGGAACGAGGGCGGGGTGGAGGCGCTGGCCAACCTGTACCGCGGGATGTTCGAGGCGGTGCGGGCGAAGCGCGAGGGGCGGGCGCGGAAGGGTCTGGGGCGGGAGTTCCCCACGACTGTGGACCTGACGCGGGCCTGCCGGTTCACGGCGGCGGCGCTGGACAGCGCCCGTGCGGGCGGGGTGTGGGCGGAGCTGTGACGGTTGGAGCTCCGGGTGCTCACTGGGTGGCGGTCAGCACGGCCCCCCGCCCAGGACGCGGAAGAACGACTCGATGTCCTGGTCGGTGCCGATGTCGCCGTCGGCATTGAAGTCGGCGCCGCCCGCGAAGCAGGTGTCGCAGCAGTTGCCGCCCAGGCAGGCGAAGAAGGCCTCGATGTCCTGGTCGGTGCCGACGTCGCCGTCGCCGTTGAAGTCGGAGGTGCCGCAGGCGGGCGGCGTGCCCACGGTGAAGCGCACCCAGGCGACGTCGAACGCGCCGGGGGCCGAGAGCGCAAGGTCGTGCGTGCCGGCAGAGTGGGTCAGGCGCAGGGAGACGTCGGTGGGCGCGATGTTGGAGAAGGCCACTACGACATCGGGGAAGTCCATCGCGCCGGCGATGCGGTTGCTGTCGTCGTCGGGGCAGGGCTGGTTGTTGGCGAGGCTGCGCCGGGAGACGGCGATGTGGTAGACGCCGGGGCTGAAGGTGCGGGTGAGGGTGTTGTTGCCGCCGTTCGAAAAGCCTGGGACGGGGCGGAGCTGGTCGTCGTAGATGGCAAGGTCGAGGTCGGTGGTGCTGGTGGGGGCGCGCTCAATGGTGACCGGGCCGGGCGTGAACGCGCCGGCGAGCTCGGTTGGTTGCGTCACGTCGCGGGCGAGCGTCCAGCCGTAAGGCTGCGTGGTGCTGGAGGTGCCGGTCACGCGGAAGTAGAGCTGCTCTTCGCGGCCGAAGCCGTACCACTGGACCATGCGTGGCGGGGTGGTGTTGCTGGCGGCGTTCTGCTGGGTGGAGTCGCTGCCGGCGTTGGGCTGGCAGTTGGTCATGGTGAGGCCGCGGATGGTGGTGGGGAAGTTCGCGGTGGAGGTGCTGACGAGGCGGTAGCGGTAGATGGCGAGGGGCATGGGTGCGGTGCGGACGAGGAAGTAGTCGGCGGTGCCGTTGCCGGTGGCGGTGGTGCTGCTGCCGGTGGAGGAACCCGAGATGGTGTCGCCGGGGGCGATGCCCAGGATGGGCGTGGCGGCGGCCTTGATGTTGTTGGGCTCGGATTCGGGGAAGGTGGTCTGGGCGCTGGCGGCGCCGCAGAGGGAGAGGATGACGGCCGCCGAGAGCACACGCACGCAGTTCATGAACGACTCCTCGATGTGGTGACGCAGGACGTCGAGTGGGGGTCTGCGCGAGGGCCGCGCAGCGTGCCGGCATATTCCCTGGAAGATTCGGTCCGGTTCCACCCGGGCGGAAGGTAGACTGCGGCTATGACCAACGCCGCCCCGTCCGCGTCCGCTGTGCCCAACCTGATCGCGAACAAACCGCACGCGGGGGCGTCCGCGGCCACGCGCCCGGTGGTCAACCCGGCCACGGGCGAGACGCTGGCGCAGGTGGCGATGGATGACACGCGGGCGGCGGAGGCGGCGGTGCAGGCCGCGGCGGAGGCGTTCCCGGGGTGGAGCGCGACGCCGGTGGGGGACCGGTGCCAGTTCCTGTTCCGCTACAAGCAGGCCCTGGAGACGCACTTCGAGGAGCTGGCGGCGCTGATCGTCAAGGAGCACGGCAAGACGCTGGCCGAAGGGCGGGGCGACGTGCGCCGCGGGATCGACTGCGTGGAGTTCGCGTGCGGGGCGCCGAGCCTGATGATGGGGCGGACGCTGCCGCAGATCGCGGTGAGCAGCTCGTTCTGCCGCACCGAGGACAAGTCCGGCGTAGGGATCGACTCGTCGGTGGACCGCGTGCCGCTGGGGGTGTGCGTGGGGATCACGCCGTTCAACTTCCCGGTGATGGTGCCGCTGTGGATGTGGCCGATGGCGGTCGCGTGCGGCAACACGTTCGTGCTCAAGCCCAGCGAGAAGGTGCCGCTGTCGGCGGTGCGCGAGGTGGAACTCGCCCATCAGTGCGGGCTGCCGCCGGGTGTACTCAACCTGGTCACCGGCGGGCCCAAGGTCGTTGACCACCTGATCACGCACGAGGACGTGAAGGCCGTGTCGTTCGTGGGCTCGACGAGGGTGGCGCAGCACATCTACACCACCGCGACGGCGCACGGCAAGCGGGCCCAGTGCATGGGCGGGGCCAAGAACTACATGGTGATCATGCCCGACGCCAACCAGGACGCCGCGATCGAGGGGATCGTGGGCTCGGCGTTCGGCAACAGCGGGCAGCGGTGCCTGGCGGGCAGCGTGTGCGTGGCGGTGGGGGACACGCCGGGCTGGCTGATCCCGAAGCTGAAGGAGGCCGTGGGGCGGATCAAGGTGGCGCGGGGGGATGAGCCCGGGTGCGGGATGGGGCCGGTGATCGACGAGGCTTCGCGCCAGCGGATCGTGGGGTTCATCGAGAGCGGGGTGCGCGAGGGGGCGGAGCTGGTGTGCGGGGGGATGTCGGATGTCGGAGGTCGGATGTCGGCCAAGGCATTCTCCGCCTCCGACATCGCACATCCGACATCCGACATCCCCCGGGGCTGCTTCGTGCCGCCCACCATCTTCGACCACGTGCGCCCGGGCATGAGCATCCTCGAGGAGGAGATCTTCGGGCCAGTGCTGAGCATCGTGCGCGAGGAGACGCTGGACGCGGCGATCGCCACGATGAACCGCTCGCGCTACGGCAACATGGGCGTGATCTTCACCAGCAGCGGCTACCACGCCCGCCGCTTCAAGACGCACGCGCAGGTGGGGATGGTGGGCATCAACGTGGGCGTGCCGGCGCCCATGGCCGTGTTCCCGTTCGCGGGGTGGAAGCAGAGTTTCTTCGGCGACCTGCACGCCAACGGGGAGGACGCGGTGAAGTTCTATACGGAGAGCAAGGTGGTGGTCGCGCGGTGGATGTGATGTGGAACGACCGTGCTCGGACGGTCGTGGAGAGCCGCGTGCCAACCCTGTGCTCTGACCGTCGTGCCCTCCTGTTATCGCGACATTTGGGGGCAGGGCCCGCTAATAACGCCGCTGGCGCTCCGACACGCGGGTTGTTGCCGCCGACACGAGGGAAAATGGCCCCGACGAGCCCCGCGTTGGGGCCACAACGGAACTTTTCAGATGGGATGTGCTCCGCGTCGGGGCTGACTTGTTTCGCGTTGGCCGGAAAAGTTCCGCGCTGGGGGCGACGGGCTCCGCGTTGGGCGGAGATCCTTCACATTGGCTCGGTTCTGCCCCATGTCTGGGGATCAACGGCTGTTGGTTGCCCTCCGCGACCTGACCCGCGCGATCACCTGCGCAAGGGGGGCCGCTCGCAAAAAACCAGAGGTCCAGCGCATCCTTCTTTCCATCCTCTAATAGGTTGACAGGTCAGAACTTACCGCCGCGAATGCGAGAGGGTGTCGGCGGTCACTCGCAAAAATGTTTCCCCGACTGCATCAACGGTCCAGATGAGCACGGTATAAGAACGGCCTGAGCGGCTGAGCCCCGCCCCCTACTGCGCTTCCTGCACCTCCAACCTGCTCGGCGATGCACCCGTGTGCGCGCCATCCGCATGTACCTGCTTTCGGAGGCCAGGAGCGTGACGAGCCATTTGAGTTTTCTCAGCGCGATCGTTGCGTTGACAGCGGTCGCGGCCGCGGGGGATGGTCCGACCCGGGTCACCGACTTCGCTGCATTGCATCAGTACCAGGAGCACGCGCGGATCAAAGCGCTCACCGCCGCTGGCGACCACGCCGCCGCCGTCGTGCTGAAGACCGTCGACCATCGGGCCACCCGGACCGTGCTGTGGACGACCGGCGACCGCGGCGAGACGTGGGAGATGCACAACTACTCGGACACCAAGCGCACCGCCGACTACCACCCCGCGCGGATCGAGTCGTGCCTGGGGATCAGCAGCGCGGGCGTGCTGTCCATGAGCATTGAACTCTCACCGGTGCCTGGGCAGGCACGGCAGTTCAGCTACATGCGGCGGTTCTTCGACTCGATGTGGTTCGGCACCCCAGCCCTGGTCGGGCCCGTGCACACCGAGGGCGAGCCCATGCCCGCCGAGCTCTCGGCTACCCGCCGCTGGCGCTTCCTCAGCCGGCCCGGCATCACCAAGACCGGCACGCCCTACTGGCTGGGCGGCGAGGCCGACCAGCAGCGCGGGGCGGCGGTCAACCGCGGCGTATTCATGGGGATGACGCCTTCCCGCATCCTCTCCGGCGGCGACACCGTGGAGCCCGACGCCGCCGTGATCGGTACCGCCGCGTCCATCGAGGCGTTCTCCATCTCACCGCTGGGTTCGCAGATCGTCGCGGTGGTGGCGGTGGACCGCGGGTACGCGGGCGCGGGCGAATGGCGTGTGATCAACCGCAACCTTTCGGCCCCTGAGAACACGCCCGACGTCAACCACACGCTCATCAGCCAGAGCGGCACCTGGAACGGCTACCCGGTGCGCCGCTTTTACTTGCCCGCCGCGGGCGAGGTGCCCGGGTGCAATCACCCGCAGCGCTGGGCCGTGGCCGCGGATGTGATCGATTCCGAGGACCAGGACTCGCTGGTCATCGTCAACAACGAGCTCGCATTCCGCGAAGGGACGGCGGTGGGGGGGCTGGTGCTGTCCGGCCCTCCGATGGTGCTCAAGCTCAACCTCACCAACGACCTGCTGATGGTCTGGGGCGCCCGCGAGCCCGGCGCGAGTGTTACGACCCTCGCGGCCTTCCTCAACGGGGCTCCCATCCTTAGGGTCAACGACACCGTCGACACCGACGGCGACGGCACGCCGGAGGCCGACCAGGTCGTCACCTACATCGCGCCCGTGGCAGCCATCAGCGAGATGGCGAGCGCTGACGGCAGGCTCTCCGTCTACATCTCCGTTCATATCAACGGCGCGCCCGCCATCGTCCGCCTCCGCGCCCCCGGCACGCCGCCGGGCGGCACCTCCGACTTCAACGGCGACGGCGACTTCGGCACCGACCAGGACATCGAGGCGTTCTTCGCCTGCATCGGCGGCACCTGTTGCCCCACCTGTGGGTCGGCCGACTTCAACGCCGACGGCGATGTTGCAACCGACGGCGACATCGAGGCGTTCTTCCGTGTGCTGGGCGGCGGCAGCTGCTGATATTGCGATCGACTCAGGACCACCCACCAATGATCAAGCATTCCATTCTCGCCGCGATGGCCGCGGCCTGGGCCCTGCCGCTCGCCGCCTCGGCGTTGCTGCTGCCAAACAACTGCCCCGAGCCCTTTGACCTCAACCTCGACGGCGTTTCCGATGCGTTCCAAGTCGGTGCGGACGCGACGACCGCGGAGATCCTGTCCGGCGCCCAGGGCGCCGCGCTGCTGCACGCTCTCAGCACCGGGGACGCCTCCCGTGAGTTCACCGGCGCGGCCGCGGCGTTCTCGGTGCAGACGCCGGGCGTGCCCACGGTGGCCGCGGGCCTCCAGGTCAACGCCACGTTCCCGCTCGGGGCCGCCGTCGCCATGGACCCGGTCACCGGCGCGATCGACTGGATGATCCCCGGTACGCAGGGCTGCACCGTTGGCGGCGCCATCGAGGCCATCGCCGACCAGGACGGCGACGGCGTGTGCGACCTGCTGACCGCGGCCGACGAGCAGGCCGCGCAGTCCGCCATGCTGATCTCGGGCGGGCGTGGGACTGTGCTCGCCGTGCGCGAGGGCACGCTGACGGCGCTCGCCGCCTACTCCACGGCCGGGGGCCGCCTTTACGCGCCCGAGGACCTCGACGACTCCGGCCTGGTGGACTCCGCCGATATCGACCTGTTCTTTTCTTACCTCTCCGGCAACAACCCCCAGGCGGACATCAACGGCGACGGCGCCGCCGACGGCACCGACTTCGTCGCCATGGTGAACGCCTACCAGCAGGGCCTCACCACCGTGATGTCCCTGGGCAACCCGCCCGGCATCGCCGGCGGGGGCAACGAGCCGGAGCCCAACCTGCCCATGCCGCTGCCGGAGGGCTGCGACTGCCCCGACGGCGCGCCCCCCGCGGGCTGCACGCTCCAGATGACTCTCGAGTGCGGGCTTGGCGTTCTGGTGCGGCCCGGGTCCGTCGCGATGATCCGGCCCACGTTCAAGGACGCGGCGGGCGCGGTGATCGACTGGACGCAGCTGCCCCAGGGCGAGTGGTGCTACGAGAAGCTGAGCGGTCCCGAGGGCTCGATCGTCAGCGGCGGCATCATCACCTCGCCGGTTGAGGGCGGTGTCTCCGCGCGAGTGCGGTTCGCGTACCGGCTGCCGAACGGCGACCTCTGCTGCCTGACGGCCGAGTGCGGCGTTACGTTCGGCTATGACTGCCTTCCGCCATGCATCGACCTCGCCCCCTGCGACCTGACCCGCGCCGTCAACAGCGCGGGCGAGCTGTGGGTCAGCGCGTGCACCAACGGCGACAACGGCCCTTGGGACCCCGCCGGGTGGACCTACGAATGGACCGTCACCGCCGAGGGCGGCGGGCAGTCGCTTTCCGTCCCGATGATCTGGTGGGAAGGGCCCTACGCGTTCTTCGAAACGGCCAACGAAACCACCACCACCGCCGAAAACGTGCCCAGCAGCAACCGTGTGCGCGTGCATGTGCGCGTCATGACAGAGTGCGGCCCCGTCGAGGCGGAGTGCCTCTTCGACGTGCTTGGCGACCAGGACGGCGACGGCCTGAACGACACCCTCGAGATCGTGGGCGGCTGCCCCGACCCCACCAACCCCGACTCCGACGGCGACGGCTTCCCCGACGGCTCCGAGAAGCCCATCGAGCGCTGCGACCCCGCCAAGTTCCCCGACATCATCACCGATTCCGACAACGACGGCCTCCCCGACTACTACGAGGGTCAGCCGGTCGCCTACGACCCCTTAGGCGCCCAGCACCCGCGCCGGCCCGACGGCTCCCCCTTCCCGCCGCCGCGCCCGCAGGCGCCGCGGGGAACGAACCGGTATGACTTCGACTCGGACGACGATGGAGTGTCTGATCGTGCGGAACACTCGCTTGGGTTCGATCCCCTCGATCCGACGAGCAATACCGCGGAGCCCGGGACGATGGATGGGTGGACTGTCCATGCGGCATCGCGTCATGTCCACGGAATATTCGATGAGTACCTTGATGGGAGGGGATATTCGAGCGCCTTTGTGGACCATGATAGAGACGGTCTGCCAGATGCGTGGGAGCTTGTAGTTGGGTTGGACCCCGAGCTCCCAGAGCAAGGGCCAGGCGCCCCAGGCAATCAAGTCGACAGTGATGGCGATGGCTTATGTGACAGCGTGGAGGCTCGGCTCGGAACGAACGCCTCGAGCCCGGACACCGACGGCGACGGTTTGTTGGATGGAGATGAGATTGCAGTTGGGCTCGATCCACGCGATTACGACTCGGATGATGACGGAGTGTTCGACGGGGCCGAGGACTACGACAACGACGGCATCTTCAATGGCGCGGAGCGAGGGCATGGAACAGATCCAGCCCGATACAGCTCGAGCTCGGGAGGGGTGTGCGACACGTCTATGGGCCCCGTTTATTACCGGGAACCAGCGTGCCCGGAGTATGCCCTTCCCCCCCTTTCTTGTCAGCCGACCGAGGACTGCCTGATCGAAGTTCGGGCGTGGGGTTCTCCAGGCTCGTGGCTCACCTTCGATAATCAGCCGATGCCGGTCGCGACCTGTGGAGTCAGTACCCTCGTTCCTTTCAGCCCCGGTATTCACTCCATCAGCGGAGTGCTCATCGCTGACCGATCGCAGGTAGATTGTGAATTGGCGTGGTGGCACGCGCGTGAGCAGGGTTGGCTCAACGCACCTGCCGGCAGGTGGTTCTGTTCTAGACACATCCCGGATGGTGGCTTCGCGCTCGACCGCGACCACAATCAAGGGCGATTGAGCGACTGGTGGTGTATCGATTACCCGGAATGCAGATTCGTCGCACGCAGGTGGACCGACTTCCACCGCACACTCGGCAACGCGACTGCTCGAACATTCCAAGTGGTGGTAGACCAGGACAACGATGATGGGCACGGATTCCCAACTGGTGATCCGTCAGATTTCGTGAAAGTAGATGCCCTGCCGAGCGATCAATCTGGAAAGTTAATCTGGGTCGCGAGCGGAGACTCCGACGTCGACGGCATCCCCGATTACGCGGATGGATTTGGAGTGTTCGATCAAGCAGCGTACCAGTCATTCCCGGCTCCCGCGCAGACGCAAGCCATAAGGGAACGGCTCGCTCGCACCGACAGGGACGACACGCGGGCGCAGCTCGTTCCGCTCACGATCTGCCTGCCCGATGACCTTCAACCAACCGACGAGATCGAGGTTAGCTACCTCCTTTCTGACCCAGACCTCCTTCACAAGACTGAAGGGGAACTATTCACACTCCCAGTCACCGGCCGCATGCGGTTGTGGGCAGCGCCTTGGAGCAATCGCGGCTCCGCGCCGGTACCTGCGGGGATTCGAGACCCCAACAATACTTCGGTGCGCGGAACCGGATCAACATGCGCGTACGAAGGCACGATCATGCTCGGACGGAGCCTTGTGAGGCCAGGGACATACTCAATGGCTGATCTCCTGGCCAACCCCGGCGATCAGATAACCTGGTACGTCGAAGCCGTGAAGCCGAGCACTGCTCTGCAAGACCTGCAAGTCGCGATCTCGCTTAGGCGGCAGGGCCAGACGCTCGCGACGCGGGTCGCCAGCTTTACGGCTGTCGACCAAGTGTTCCTCCCCATCAACCCGGACGGCACATTAGGTAACGCGACCAAGGCTCCAGCGGCTTCCAAGCCGGTCCCGGTGGTCACAATCACCGCAACGCAGATCACGAACATTCGGCCTCACGAGACGGACTTCACCAAGATTGTTGCTGACGTGGTGGTCGAAGGAACGGTGCTCGACCAAGGTTGCGACATCGTTCCTGGCGCTCGCGGCACGATTCCCATATTGGGAGCATTCGTCAACGGGGATCCGTTAGCCGGCATCGATGTTCAGGTCTCGAAGGGTATTGGCCCACAGCCAAACGACCCCGCCCGGTTGCGCCACCCCTACCGGTTCTCAGGCATGTTCGCGCGGACCCTCACGGCAGTTGAGGTGACGCCCGGCGACAACGAAGTGCTCTTGACGGCCCCCGGGCCATTTGGAAGCACCGGAACCGCAAGTGTCCGTTTCACGATCACCCCCTCGTTCCAGGGTGCGTCAACCGGAGTGATCGATTGGCGTGCGTTCTCGTTCGCCACCTCGCCAGTTCAGACGAGCGCGCCAGGTGCCGGTGGTACGTTCAACCCGGTACTCACCGCGATTGTCGGGCCGCCGGAACTGGCACGTCGCCCTGGGGCCGGCGGGAGCGCCGTGCCCGGCCTCTTCGATGAGGTGGAGATCGGGGCCCAGCGCTTTGCGTTGTTCACGCTCGATGGGCACATGGTCCTCAAGCGTCTTGATGAGGACTTTGCAAGTGCGAGCTTTATCTCACTGACCGCGCGCTCTGAAGACCTTTACGTTCGGATCGGCGACCTCGTGTTCGAGAGCCGCGACGGGCTCGACCAGTACGCCCTCGGGATCGCGAGGGGGCTCGCAGATGCGGGTATGGAATGGGCCAACGGCTGGGGTGAGATAGGGGGCGCGGTCAGAGAGGGCGTAAATACCGTCCGCCGCGATTACTCTGTGCGTCAAATGGTTTTTCGATTCCGGGCGAACGGAAACGTTCTGACGGAAAAGCACGCCGCAGCCGTGCAGGCGACGTGCGACGCCGTCGAGGAGTTCATCACCGCCGCGGCCGACCTACTCAAGAAGACCGGCCAAGAGTATTCGCAGTATGTTGCCGCGCTCATTAGAGGCGATCACGCGGCTCTCGAGAAGCTGAGTGCCGAAGCGAGGGAGACCATTCAGGTCGTGGCCGCTGTGTATGACGAGATCAGGACCCATCTTGCCATGCTCGACGATTACGAGAAGGGCAAGATCGTTGGGCGCGTCATTGGTGAAGTGTTGATCGCCGTGGCGGAGGCGCTTGTGCCCGGTGCTCTCCTCAACAAGGGTCGCGTCCTCCAGAAACTCGCGGCGCGGCTTGACCTGCCGTCTGCATTGGATGCTGCTGAAAACGCGGCCGCAGCTTCGAGGCGCGTCGGAGGCCTTATCAGTAAGGAGATGCAGGCCAAGCACCCAGGGCTGGTCGCCAACATCAAGGGTGGCTGCGGCAAGGTGGTCCGGAACGCACAAGGAATCATCACGAGCGCCTGCTGCTTCGCGGCCGGAACGGTGGTCCATACCACGCAGGGCGCGGTCCCGATCGAGTGCATCGAGCCGGGGGACGTGGTCCTTTCGCGTGCCGAGGGCGACAACGAATGCTGCTGGCAGGTGGTCACCCGCACGATCCGGACCAGCCCGCGAGTCTTCATCCACATTGAGTACGCGGTCAATGACGGAGAGAGCCAGACGATCTCGGCCACCCCGGAGCACCCGTTCTTCGACCTGCTCCGGCAGAGGTTTGTGCTAGCCGACGAACTCGCCGCGGGCGATCTGCTGGCGCTCTCGCGGCCGGGCTACGCGAGGGTGATCTCGGCCCGGCGTGAGGCCGTTACCAGCCACGCGGTGTTCGCGCACAACCTTGAGGTGGCGGAGTCGCACACCTACTTCGTTGGTGCGGATAAGCTCTGGGTCCACAACGAGAGCCCGAAGACATGCGACGGGCTCCGGAACGTGTTCGACTTCATCCGCAAGTCGTTCCCGAATAACCCGATGGAGGCATTTCGGCAGACTCTCCAGTCCATCGACGATGTACCGCCGGCCTTGGCGCGAGGGTTGATCGAGGACACGCGGGATGAGATAAGACGCCTTGGTGAACTCGGTAGTCTTTCGGATGGTTGGCAGCAATTTTACAGAGATCATGATGGAACGCCACAGTGGAAGGACGTGTTCGGAATATTCCGGTACAAGAAGCTTGAGCCGACCAAGTCTCTCAGAAGGCCTCAACCGGGCTTAGATCCGGCACAGTTCATCGGCAGAGCCGATTTTGTGGAAGAGTGGGTGGAGAACGGGGTACTCCAGAAGAGGTATTGGGATTTGAAGGGGCCCTATATCCAAGACGCGATAAACAACGCCTGGCACCACAACGAGGGAGGCGTGTTCGCAAGCCTGCTCGAGCACATCAACGATGAACGGAATGCCGGCGGTGCCGAACGGTTGCTTATTGATGCCACAGCACTGGATGACCAACAGGTTCAGCAGATCATCGACGTAATTAACGGAACGCCGTGGGGAAACACTGACTGGTACAGGATTATGAGGTAAGGCATGTCAGAAGTGATCTACTTCGATGAGGGACGAAAATGGAGTGGACCGAGCGGCCTGATTGAGCGGCTTGCCAGGTACTACTTGAAGCACGCACCGCTGGACGCCCGACTGCGCGAAAGGCTCACCGATCACGAACGAGAAGTGAGAAGTTCCGTCGGCTCGTGGCTGTTCAATCGGTTGCCCACGGACGAGCTCCTTGTACTTTCGAGCCTCGTTGCGCGGTTTGGCGAGGATATTCAATCAGGGGTCGAGCGCTATGATGACCCGGTGATTGCCGCTTTGCGTGTTCGGGACCTCGGCGAACTCAAGGCGGTCATCGACGAAGTAATCGCGCTTAGGCCGAAGGGTCCGGCGGCATAGTTGCACCGTACGGCTGTAGTCGCTCCGCGTGGGGGTTGCGGCAGTGGCGGTCATTCGATGAACCCCGTCCACACCCACCAGTCGACTACATCGGGTGGCGGATCGCACTCGAGCCAACCTAGTGCGGCATCGACGTGGCACATTCGACCCGCGTCACTACGCGGGCCGCTCGCTCCGCACCGACCGTCATAAACCCACCCTCTCCCCATTTTCTGTGCACTCCGGTTCACCCGCGCGAAGTTCCCGCCGATAGCACCCTCACGCCGAACGCGGCCCCTGGCCTCTCCCGTATGGAGCTGCCACGCCGGACATGGGAGGCGCTAAGTTGTGAGGGTCCGACATGTCCGACGACGAAGACCGAACCGTGATTCCGCGTAAGGACCAGGAGGCGATCGAGTTCTTCGAGGCGCACTGGCCCATCTGGCAGACCGAGGCTGCCGCCATTGGTCTGGATGCCGATACCGTGCTCCAGATCAAGAACGCCACCAGCGCCGCGCGGGCGTCGCTGAGCACGCAGACGAGCGCCAAGAGCGCGGCCAAGGCCGCGACCACGGGGCTGCGCAACACCATGCGCGAGCTGCGCGGCAAGGGCGGCGACGGCATCCGCACCATCAAGGCGTTCGCGGCCACGACCAACAACCCGTCGGTGTTTGAAAGGGCACAAATCCCTGAACCGGCCGAACCGGCGCCGACGCCCCCTCCGACGCAGCCCACGGGGTTCAAGGTGGAGCTGACGCCCGAGGGCGGGATCCGGCTGTCGTGGAAGAGCACCGGCAGCAGCGGGGGGTTCTACTCCATCAGCCGCAAGCTGAGCGGCGAGAGCGCCTTCACGCTGATCGGCAACAGCGGCAAGAAGTTCTACGTGGACTCCACCATCCCCGCGGGGGTGTCGGGGGCGACCTACATCGTGCAGGGCTGGCGCGGGCAGACCGCGGGCACGCCCAGCAACCAGCTCACGATCCAGTTCGGCGTGGGCGGCGGCGGGTTCGCGAGCGTGAAGCTCGCGGCCTGAGCGCGGGGCGCTTCCATCGTTTCACTCATCTCTCCGCAAGGGCCGGCGTGGCAGCGTCGGCCCCTGCTTGATTTCAGGGCGCGAGCGGACAGGGCAGGGGCCGCGAGCACGCCTCGGTGCTTGCTCCGTCTTTCGCGGGATCGATTGTCGCTTACCGCCGCCGGCGGGTGACCAGCAGGGCGGCGAGGCCGAGCAGGGCTGGGGCGCCCGGGGCGGGGATGACGGCGAAGCTGAGGCTGAGGCTCGGGGGGGCGCCCTGGTACTGGGTTGCGACGATCTCGGCGAGGGGGTCGTTGCCGGCGGTGCGGGTGAGGGTGAAGCTGAAGCTCCAGCGGTAGGTCTCGCCGCCGGTGAGCAGGCCCGACGCGGCGCCGAAGGCCGGGGACGCGGCGTCAAAGAGCGTGGCGGAGGAGTTGGGCGCGTAGGCGGGGCTGGTGCTGTAGGTGGCGAGGGTCGGGGGCATCACGCCCGAGAGCTGGGCGAGGGACATCTGGCCGGAGATGGAGGCCGCGGCGAGGGCGCCGTTGAACGCGAGGGGGATGTTGCCGCCGATGGTGTACTGGCAGGTGACGATGGGGACAAAGTCCATCTGCCCGCTGACGGTGATGGTGCCCGGGCCGGAGGGATTGCCGTTGGCGTAGAAGCCGGCGAAGTAGACGTTGGAGCTCTGGAGCGAGTTCCACGTGGGGCCGGGGGTGGGGTCGAAGGAGATGGTGGTCTGGCCGAAGGCGCCGGCGTTGTTGAATCCAGCGCCGAAGGCCGAGTTGCCCACGAGGCCGCCGCTCCAGCCGGCGGAGACGTTGAGGTTGTGGTTGGGGTAGGGGAGGGCGTTGACCTGGGCGCGGGCGTGACCGGCGGTGGTCACGAGGGCGGCAAGGACGCACGGGACCAGCAGCGCGCAGCGGGAACGGTGGGCGGTCATGAAGCTCTCTCCTCTCGCGGGCCTTCGCCCACGTCCATCGGTTTTACCATGGAGAGGTGGGTTCTTGCAGCGAATTGTCCGCGAGAGGCACAATTCGAGCAGATGGTCAGCAGGGGCCGCCGCCGAGGACTCGGAAGAAGGACTCGATGTCCTGGTCGGTGCCGGTGTCGCCATCCATGTTGAAGTCGGCGCCGCCCGAGAAGCAAGTGTCGCAGCAGTTGCCGCCGAGGCAGGCGAAGAAGGCCTCGATGTCCTGGTCGGTGCCGATGTCGCCGTCGCCATTGAAGTCGGAGGTGCCGCAGACCTGCGTGATGACGATGGTGGCGCCGGTGGCGTCGTAGATCACCTCGGCGCCGAGGCCGGGCGCGCCTGTGGCCGTGACGGTGGGGAAGGTGCCGGTGCGCGAGGAGGCGTTGAGGATTCGGAAGGTGGAGCCGACGGCGGGCGTGAAGCCGTCGATGAAGCGGACGTTGAGGGTGCCGTGAAGAGAGGTGGAGAAGGTGACGTTGACTCGGTCCCACTCGCCGGGGGCGTGGCCGCGGAGGTCGACGTCCATGGCGGCGTTGAAAGATTGGACGTAGGTGTGCGGGATGGTGAGGGTGGCGGTGGGGGCGTCGGGCGAGCCGGGGGAGAGGGTGCCGGCAAGGTTGAACACGTGGGCGTTAACCAGGCCGTTGCCGGCGAGGGTGCCGCCTTCGACGCGGAAGGTGCCGGAGAGGGCGCGGAGCTCGCCGTTGACGAGGGTGAGGCCGCCGGTCTGGGTGATTCCGCTGGAGGCGCGGTTGATGAGGCGGCCGGAGTCGACGCGGAGGGTGCCGGCATTGGTGAAGTTGCCGGCATTGATGGCGATGTTGCCGCCGGTGGCGGCGAGGGTGCCGCCCACGTCGTTGGTGAAGCCGATGGCGCCGCCGGGCGGGTCGATGGTCATGCCGGCGCTGGCGCTGGCGAGGATGGTGCCGCGGTTGATGATGCCCAGGGAGTTCTGGCCGAGCTGGCAGGACCCGCGGAGGGTGACGCCCTCCAGTGTGAGGACCTCGTTGACGGCGTTGGCATCGATGACGTTGTTCTGGAGGTTGGAGCAGGAGATGGTGCCGGTGCCGCTGATGGTGACGTTGCCGGAGGTGCGGAAGTAGGTGCCGTGGGCGGAGGCGTTGAGCTGCATGTCGCCATGGTTGGTGATGGCGCCCTGGAGGTAGGTGAGGTTGCCGTTGGGCACGGCGACGGCGCCCTCGACGAGGACGCTGTTGAGGACGGAGTTGCTCTGTGACGAGAACGTGCCCCCGCTGGAGCGGAGGGTGCCGCCCGAGATGGAGGCGGCGTTGAAGGTCATCGTGCTGAGGGACTCGAGGAGGCCGTCGGCGTTGTCGACAGGGCCGCTAACGATGGAGAGCGGCGAGCCAGCGCCGGCGCGGATGGTGCCGTTGTTGTCAACGGGGTGCGTCGCGGGGGGGTCGATGGTGAGGCCGGAGCTGCCGATCGCTTCGACGAGGCCGTTATTGACGAGGTGGACGGAGTTCTGGCAGAGCTGGAGGCTGCCGCGGATGGACTGGTTGTTGATGAGCTTGTGGCCGACGGCGGTGGCGTCGATGACGTTGTTCTGGACGTTGGAGCACATGATCTCGCCGGAGCCCGAGAGGGTGACCTCCGGGGTGCTGAGGCGGAAGTAGGTGCCATGAGCGGAGCCGTTGAGCTGCATGGACCCGTTGTTGGTGATGGCGGTGCTGAGGTAGGTGAGGTTGCCGTTGGGGACGGAGAGCGTGCCGTCGAGGGTGATGCTCTGGAGCGTTGAGTTCGCGCCCGAGGAGAAGACGCCTCCGACGCTGCGGAGCACACCGCCCAGGATGGTGGACCCGCTGATGGTGATGGTCGAGCTGCTCTCGATCTCGCCGTCGGAGTTGTCGAAGCCGCCGTTGAGGAGGGTGAGCGGGGAAGCGGGGGCGGCCCGTAGGTGGCCGTGGTTCACGAAGCCGCCGGAGGGCGGGTCGATGGTCATCCCGACGCTGCCCAGGGCCTCAACGAGGCCGTTGTTGACGACCAGGAGGCTGTTGCCCCCGAGCTGCATGGAGCCGCGGATGGTGGAGTTGTTGGTGAGGACGTGGTTGACGACGCTGGCGTCGATCACGTTGTTCTGGGTGTTGGAGGCGTTGATCTGGCCGGGGCCGTTGAGGGTGACATTGGAAGTGGTGCGCAGGTAGGTGCCGTGGCCGACCCCTGAGAGGGTCATGGTGCCGGCGTTGGTGATGGTTCCTTGGACGTGTGTCGTATTGCCGTTGGGGAGGTTGAACCAGGAACCCGCGCTGACGGAGACGTCGACCAGCGTGGTGCTGTTCACGCCGTGAATGACGCCGTCGCCCGTGGTGTTGAACGTGCCGCCGAGGATGGTGGAGGCGTTGATGTTGCAGACGGCGCCGGGCTCGACGTTGATGGAGCCTGGGTTGGTGAACGCGCCGTTGAGCAGCAGGAGCGACGAGCCGCCGCGGGCCCAGAGTGCGCCGTTGTTAACGAAGCCGTTGGCGGGCGGGTCGATGGTCATGCCCGCGCTGCCCTCGGCGGAGACGAGCGTGTTGTTGACGACCACGAGGCTGTTGCCGCCGAGCTGCATGCTGCCGGCGATGCCGCCGGTGAGGTTGTTGGTGAGGACGAGGTTGGCGGCGTTGGCGTCGATGACGTTGTTCTGGGTGTTGCTGGACCGGATGCCGCCGGCGCCCGAGAGGGTGAGGTTGTTGAGGGTGCGGATGTAGGTGCCATGGGCTGTCGCGGCGAGGCGGAGGACGCCGTCGGGGCCGATGGCGGTGTCGTTGCTCAGGAAGATGAGGTGGCCATTGGGGATCTCGAGAGCGCCGTTGAAGGCGCAGGCGTGGAACTGGCTGTTGTTAAGGCCGCGTGCGACGCCGGTGGCGCCGGGCTCGGAGCGGAACTGGCCGCCGGTGACGACGGCGCCGCTGACATCGATGCGGGAGCCGGGGAGGGAGCTGACGGTGATGGTGCCGCCGGTGTTATCGAAGTTGCCGTTGAGGAGCGTGAGGACACCGCCGTCGGCGCGCATGTCGCCGGTGTTGGTGTTGCCGCCGCTGGGGGCGTCGAGGGTGAGGGAGACTGGGTGGGTGGCGGCGATGACGCCGTTGTTGCGGATGCGGAGACTGTTGGCGCCGAGGCTGCCGGCGCCCTCGATGCGGCCCTCGTTGTAGAGCATGGCGTTGGCGGTGGTGGAGTCGACGGTGGCGGTGCCGGAGGAGGAGAGCACCATGATGGAGGGGTCGGGCTCGAGAATGCTGCCGAAGATGGCCCAGCTGTCGGCGGGGCCGTAGAGGCGGATGTAGGTGCCGTGGGCGGTGCCGTTGATCTCGTAGCGGCCGCCGCCGAAGAGGCCGGTGTTGCCCAGGCCGTCGGTCATGGTCTGGATCCCCAGGAGCTGGCCGTTGTTGATGGCGATGGTGGCCTGGGGATGGTCCATGCCGATCTTGTCGACGAGGACGTGAGCATCGAGGGTTACGCGGATGTGGCCGATGAGCATCGGCACTTCGCCGGCGACGTTGGGGACGTTGAAGCCCTGCCAGTTGAGGCCGTTGTTCCAGTTGCCGGTGGCGGGCCCAACCCAATCGATGAACTGTTGCTGGGCGTTCGCGGCGGCGGCGAGGCCGGCGGCGGTGGCGATGGCGGCGCGGCGGGTGCGGGACATGATCACTTCGGGCCCCCTCTCTCTTTTGTTGTTGCGGGATGGGACCCGCGCGTGGCACAGACTAACAGGCCGCCGTGCGGGGACAACCCGTGCAGGGGGGCGTGCAGTGAGGTAGGGGGAGTTCTCGGGCGTTCTGAAGGAATGTGGGCGATCAGCAGGGGCCGCCGCCCAGGACGCGGAAGAAGGACTCGATGTCCTGGTCGGTGCCGGCGTCGCCATCCATGTTGAAGTCGCTGCCGCCCTGGAAGCAGGTGTCGCAGCAGTGGCCGCCGAGGCAGGCGAAGAAGGCCTCGATGTCCTGGTCGGTGCCGATGTCGGAGTCCCCGTTGAAGTCGGCGGTGCCGCAGGGCTGGACGATGACCAGGGTGGCGCCCACGGCGTCGTAGGTGACGGCGGCGGCGCGGGAAGGGGCGCCCTCGGTGGTGACGGCGGTGAACTCGCCGGTGCGGGAGGTGGCGTTGAGGATGCGGAAGGTGGCGCCGATCGGCGGTACGAAGGAGTTCTCGAAGCGGACGTGGAGGGCGCCGCCGAGGGCGGCGGGGCCGTTGATGGTGAGGCGGTCGAACTGGGTGCTGCCGCTGCCGCGGAGCTGGAAGTCGAGGCGGCCGGCGGGGAGCTGGGTGTAGGGGCCGTTGATGGTGAGGTGGCCGGCGGGGCTGGTGGGGTGGCCGGGGTCGATGGAGCCGCTGCTGTTGACGACGTGGGTGTTGAGGTTGCCGGTGCCCGTGAGGGTGCCGCCGCTCAGGTTGAAGGGGCCGGCGGACTGGAGCGTGCCGAGGATGAGGGTGAGGCCGGCGGTCTGGTTGAAGTCGCCGGCAAGTCGGGTGAGCACGCGCGTGGTCTCGACGCGGATGGTGCCGGCGTTGGTGAAGGGGCCGTCGGTGATGGTGAGGTTGGCGGAATGGGCGGAGAGCGTGCCGCCGGTGTCGTTGATGAAGCCGCCGGTGGCGGGCGGGTCGATGAGGAGGCCGGCGCTCAGCGATGAGCGGATGATGCCGCGGTTGGTGATGGCGAGGGTGTCGCGGCCGATCTGGCCGGCGCCCTGGATCGTGGCGCCCTCAAGGGTGAGCGAATCGCCGGGGCTGGTCGCCTCGATCCAGTTGCCGGGGCTGTTGCTGAGGTTCACCGCGCCCGAGCCGGCGAGCGTGGCTGCCCCGAGGGCGCGGAGGATCGAGGGTGTCTGGGTGAAGCCGTTGACGTTCAGGCTCGCGTTGTTGTTAACGGTGCCCTGCAGGGTCAGAACCGCGCCAGGGGTAACGGTGAATGTTCCCTCGGTCATGAGGTTGGCGATGGTGGCGGCGGACGTGGTGGAGATGGCGCCGGTGCCGGTGGTGCGGAGGACGCCGCCGGTGATAGCGGCTCCGTTGTCGAGGGAGATGTTCCCGGCGGACTCGATGAGGCCGCCGGTGTTGTCGATCGGGCCGTCATTGATGGACAGGAAGCTATTAAGCACAGAGCGGATTGTGGCGCGGTTCTGGAAGGGGAACGCTGCGGGCGGGTCGATGTGAAGCCCGGGGCCGCTCACGGAGGCTTCGATGAGGCCGTGGTTGACGACCTGGAGGGTGTCGCGGCCGAGGTGGAGGCTGCCGCGGATGGTGGAGTGGTTGATGAGTCGCTGTCCGGGCACCGCGGCATCGATGTAGTTGCGGTTCGTGGCGGGGGCGGTGATAAGGCCGGTCCCGGAGAGCGTCACCTCGGGCGCGGCGATGCGGAGCGTTGTGTCGAAGTTGGCGCTGATTCCGTCGTTGATGGTGATGGTGTCGTTGTTGATAATCGGTCCGGTGAGGAGCAGCACCTCCGCATAGATCACCGAGAGTGGGGCCTCGAGAGTGACATTGGCCAGCGAGCTGAGGGCGTACGCGGTGACGGAGCCGCCGCTGGCGGCTTCGCGGATGAGGCCGCCTGAGATGGACGCGCCGGAGAGGCGGGTGTAGCCCTCGATGATGCCGTCGGTGTTGTCCACGGCGCCGTTCTGGATCCTGACGGAGCGGAGGATGCCGTTGTTGTCAAAGGGCTGGGCGGCGGGCGGGTCGATGAGGAGGTCGGTGAAGCCGCCGTCTTCGATGACGCCGTTGTTGATGACGTGGAGCGAGTCGTTGCCGACGCGGATGGGGCCGCGGATGGTGGTGTTGTTGGTGAGGGCGGCGCCGGGGGCCGCGGCATCGAGGATGTTGTTGCTGCTGTTGGAGCCCCGGAGCATGCCGGGGCCGTTGAGGGTGGCGTTGCCGACGGCGCGGAGGACGGTGGGCTGGTTGGTAGCGTTGAGGCTGAGGGTGCCGCCGTTGGTGATGACGCCCTGGAGGTGCGCGGTCTGGGCGTTGTTGACTGAAATCGTCGTACCCTCGGAGACGGTGAGGTCGCGCAGCGTGCCGAAGCCGCCGGCGGTGAAGACGCCGCCGGGCGCGGCCGTAATGGCGCCCCCGACGATTGTGCCGTTGAGGTTGCAGGTACCGCTGGCTTCGGCGGTGATGGCGGTGTTGTTGAGGTAGGTGCCGCCCTGGAGGGTGAGGGTCGCGCCGGTGCGGGCGACAAGCGTGCCGTTGTTGACGAAGGGGAGCACGGCCGGCGGGTCGATGATCATGGTGCCGCCCTGCGCGGCGATGGTGGTGTTGTTGATGACCGCGAGGGTGTTGTTGCCCAGGTTGCAGCCGCCGACGATGCCGCCGGCGAGGTCGTTGGTGAGCGTGACGCCCAGGGGTGCGGTCGAGTCGATGATGTTTGTGATGGAGGGGTTGACGGGGTTGAGCGAGCCCTGGCCGTGGAGGCGGAGGTTGGTGGTGGCGCGGACCAGGCCGGTGGTGGCGGGGCGGAGCGAGCCCCCGGCGCCGATCTCGCAGTCGCCCGCGAGGAGGAGGGCCTGGGAGTTGGGGACGATGAGCGGGGCGAGTAGCGTGACGCCGCTCAGTGAGGAGTTGGCGGTGGCGCGGATCTGGCCGGTAGCGCCCGCATCCGCGCGGATGACGCCGCCGGCGACGGCGGAGTTCTGGATGTGCACGACCGACGTTGAGCCGGTCCCGAGGGTGATCGTGCCGCCGGCGTTGTTGTAGTTTCCGGTGGTGAGGGTGAGCGTGCCGCCGTCGGCGCGGAGATCGCCGGTGTTGCTCATGCCGCTGGCGGGCGGGTCGAGCTTGAGCTCGACGGTGGAGGACGTGGCGCGGATGACGCCGCTGTTGTGGATGGAGAGGGTGTTGACGCCGAGCTGGCCCGCGCCCTGGATGGTGCCCTCGTTCAACAGGATGACGCCCGCGGTGGACGCGTCAATGAAGTTGTTGAAGTTGGAGGAGAGGGTGATGAGGGATGTTTCGGTGGGGTCGGTGGTGCCGAAGGTGGCCCAGGTGCCGACGTCACCGAAGAGGCGGATGCGGGTGGGTGTGGAGGTGGCGCTGAGCATGTAGTGGCCGCGGCCGAAAAGGCCGGTGGCCCCTGAGTTGTCGGCGGTGGTGATGATGCCGAGCATGCGCCCGCTTGGGATGCTGACCGTGCACGCGGCGTCGGCCATCAGGATCTTGTCGACGGTGGCGTCAAGGTCAAGGTTGACGAGGACGCCGCCGGAGAGCACGGGGACGTGCGTGGGCGAGGTAGGGACCTGCATCGGGCTCCAGTTGCCGGGCGCACTCCACGCGCCGCCGGTGGGGCCGACGTAGTTGATGAGCGTCTGCTGTGCGGCGAGCGCGGCGGGGAATCCGGCGAGCGCGGCGATGGCGGTGGGGACAACAAGAGCCTTGGGCATCCTCAGGGTCCTTGGGTGTTTGAGGCACCGAGTGTAACGGGCAGGCTGGTCGTCCACAATGCGGTTGCGTGTGCGGAATGCCTGAGGCAGCGATTATCGGAAGGCGGCCACTCGCGCGAGAGCACCACCGGTCGGAGAGCCGACCGGTGGTGAGAAGGCAAAAAGAAAACGGCCCGGACGGGGGAGACCGCGCCCGGGCCGTACGAGTCGGGAGGTTACACACTCCCAGACAGCTTTGAGGGTGGGGGCAGCTGAGGGCTGCCGGCACTCACTGTTGAGTGCTCCACCCGAGATCAGCGGGGAGGATCAGCAGGGGCTGCCGCCCAGGACGCGGAAGAAGGCTTCGATGTCCTGGTCGGTGCCGATGTCGCCGTCGCCGTTGAAGTCGCTGCCCTGGCAGAAGCAGGTTTCGCAGCAGGTGCCGCCGAGGCATGCGAAGAAGGCCTCGATGTCCTGGTCGGTGCCGGCGTCGCCGTCGCCGTTGAAGTCCTGCGGGCCGCACTCGTTGCCGGGGCAGGAGGAGCCGACGGTGAAGGTGGCCCAGTAGATGTCGTAGGCGGCCTTGCTGGCGGGGAAGGTCTGAGTGCCGGTGCTGTCGGTCACGGCGAACTGCATGTTCGCAGCGGCGGAGGTGCTCTGCGCGATGATGGCGTTCGCGAAGTCGAGCACGTTGCCGGTGCGGAAGTCGTCGGTCGCGGGCGACGGCTGGTTGTTGGCGGTGTTGTAGGTGGAGATGGCGACGTAGTAGGTGCCGGCGTCGTAGTTGCGGACCAGGCGGCTGCGGGACGTGTCGGCGCCGCCCTCGGCGACTGACTCATCGTCGTTCATGTAGCCGGGGACCGGGTTGAGGCTGGCGTCATACACGAGGATCTCGGTGTCCTCGGTGTGGCCCTGGCCGACGGTGGTCAGCACGATCTGGCCGGGGGCGAAGGTGCCCAGGGCCACGGGGGTCACGCTGTCGGTGGAGAGGGTGGAGGAGAAGGGGGCGGTGGTGCCGCTGCCGCCGTTGACGCGGTAGAACACCGTCTCGCCCTTGCCGAAGCCGTACCACTGGTTGAAGCGGGCCGGCGTGGTCGCGGTGGAGGTCGCCTGCATTTCCACGTCGGTGCCGGCGGTGATGCCGGTGCTGGACTGGCTGAGCCCGCGGATGGTGCCGCTGTGGCCGGCGGTGCCGGTGGTGGTGATCTGGAGGCGGTGGCGGTAGATGCCCAGGGGGGCGGCAGCAGTGGTAACGCGGAAGTAGTCGGCGCTGCCGTTGCCGGTGGCCGTGGTGGAGGTGCCGGTCGTGGTGCCGCTGATGGCCTCGCCGGAGTTCATCGCCTGGATGATGTTGGCGCGGGTCTTGTTGTTGTTGTCCTCGATCTCGGTGTAGACGCCGCCGGAGGCGGTGAGCGTCGCGGGCGGGGCCTGGACCGTGAGGGCGACGACGCGGCTGGTGGGGCCGGCGCTGTTGGACGCGTTGGCCGTGAGGTTGTACGCGCCGGGAGTGGCGCCGGCGGGGATGGTCACCACGGCGGTGAAGATGCGGTCGTTGGCGGTGGCGTCGCCGTTGGTGCCGTTGTCGAACATCGGGATGTTGCTGGCGGCGCCGATGGTGGAGGCGTCGAGCGATACATCAGTGGGCATGCCGCAGGCGGCAGCGGTCACAGTTACGGTGGTGCTCGAACCGGGGATGTTGGTGGAGGCGGTGCCGGCGGTCAGGCTCGGGGCGGTGAGGGGGTCAACGCCCTCGCCGAGGGTGATCTCGACCATCATCGGGCCGGTCTGGCTGCCGGGGGAGACGCCCCAGTTGGTGCCGCTGAAGCTGGCGTTGAAGGGGGCGACGACGAGGTAGTACTCGCCGGGAGCGAGGCCGCCGTCACGCCCGTCGAAGTTGGCGCCGGCGCCCTGAGTGCCGGTGGCCGCGTTGGCGCGGGTGGGGCACACCATGCCGTAGGAGAGGGCCGAGCCGTTGCCGGGGCCGTCGTCGTCGTCGGTGCTGGCGGGGGTCGCGAGGGTGCCGGTGGCGTTGTAGAGGGCGATTTCGGTGTCGAGGACGGTGCCGCCGGGGTTGTGAGTGCGGATGTCCAGGTAAACGCTGCCGGGGCCGGAGCTGTTCACGTTGACGGCGGGGACGGTGAACTTGTACCAGAAGACCTGGTTGGTCGACATTGCGATGGAACGGCTGATGGTGCCGTTCGAGAGGGCGCCGAGGTCCTCGGCGGTGGGCTGGGCGTGAGCGAGCGTGGCGACGCCGCCAGCGCAAAGGACAACCGCCGCCAAACGATTACGCGTGGACATTCTTCCTTCTCCTTGGGATGTAACCTGGGGCCCGAACGCCGGCCCGACTTCGTGAGAGCAGATGCGAACGCGGGGGCAAATGGCTCCATCAAACCGTGAAAAACGGCTCAAAAACCGCAGATCAGCGGGAACCCCCGGCTCTTGGGGGATGGTGGACCGGTCAAGGCCGGCTCAAGCCTTCCAGATGGAAGGGACGTCGCCGTGCTCGGCCCGGATGGTGGAGCGGATGCCGCCGCGGCCTTTCCAGTCGGTGCGGATGAGGAGCCAGGTGGGGTTCATGAGGCGGGCGAGGTCGTCGCGGATGCGGTTGGTGACGCCTTCGTAGAAGATGCCCTCGTTGCGGAAGGACTGGAAGTAGAGCTTGAGGCTCTTGAGTTCGACGCAGGTGCCCCCCGCGCGGGCGGGGCGGGGCTCGAAGCGGACGGTGACGGTGCCGAAGTCGGGGTGCCCGGTCTTGGGGCAGGTGGAGGTGAACTCGTCGGCGACGTGCTCGATGACGAAGGGGGTGTCGGTGGGGGTTGGGAAGGCTTCGAGGAGGCTGGGGTCGGGCATGGTCGGCGATGTTAGGTGGGTGGGTGCGGTAGGCTGGAGGGGATGGGCTAGGGGATTGAAGAGGTCGCTGCAGGGGAGGGCTTCACGCACGAGCGGCCGGAGGTGGGGGTGCTGGGGTGGCGGGCGTTGGTGTCGTGGCCGCCGGGGGGGTTCGCGGACTTCGTGCTGATGTTCGGGATTGTCGGGTTCCCGATCATCTTCGGGCGGTTTCTGGCGGGGCAGAGCACGTCGCTCTTCTG